>PPYE01413639.1_pt1 | contig 17117 bp, 8 predicted proteins | sample 1559881 | NCBI WGS metagenome assembly PPYE01 (sample SAMN08240022, study PRJNA423297) | Human gut metagenome, whole genome shotgun sequencing project. | reverse complement strand
AATTGATATTTTGTTTCGGGCGTCCGGAATCCGGGCGTGTGTTGCTTTCCATTTATGATTTGTTATTTGGGAAGCATTTGAAGAAAAATCATTTGATTGCAGCACACTATACGGTGGGTACGGATCTGAATCCGTTGAATGCCGAACATTATGCCAGCGAGAGTTTTGCTTTGCTCAATCAACAGGCAGCGAAATTAAATATCCAGGTAGATAACCATTATCGGGTGACAGACAAACTTGTACAGGAAATCATCCACTTTGTCCGTAACGAACATCCTGATATGCTGCTTTTGGGAGCCGGGAGTCATTATCGTTCGGATATGCCGGGAACTCCGGGAGCAATTTTATGGTTAACGCTCTTCCGGGATAAGATTGATGAGATTATGGAGCAGGTGAAGTGTCCGGTGGCCGTATTTGTCAATCGTCAGTATCGGGAAGGCGCGACAGTCAGTTTCGTACTTGGTGGAATGATTGATCTGTTTCTTTTTTCCTATTTGGATAAGATGTTGCAGAACGGACATTCGGTACGTCTTTTTCTTTTTGATACGGACGATGAAGAGTTCCGTGGACGCATTGACGATTTGCAGGTGCGTTATCCGGAACAAACGATGATAGTGTGGTTTGAGGGAGTAGAAGATTTAGTGACTGAAGAGAAAGACGGATTATTGATAATGAGCCATCTTTCTTATACGAAATTATCCGAGGATGAGGCTGTGATGCGTGAATTGTCATCTTTGCTGGTAATCCGCCGGAATAAGAATACGGGAGATAAAAATGAAGGACTTGAAAATTGATGAATCTACGGGATTAGTGTTGGAAGGCGGGGGAATGCGTGGAGTATTCACCTGCGGTGTGCTTGATTATTTTATGGATCACGATATCCGGTTTCCCTATGCGATAGGAGTGTCTGCCGGTGCGTGCAACGGGTTGTCGTATGCATCACGGCAGCGGGGACGTGCCAAGTACAGCAACATTGACTTGTTGGAGAAGTATGATTATATCGGTCTGAAACATTTGCTCAAAAAACGTAATATACTGGACTTTGATCTATTATTCAATGAGTTCCCCGAACATATTCTTCCTTACGATTATGAAACATATTTTGCTTCACCGGAGCGTTTTGTGATGGTGACTACGAATTGCATCACGGGAGAAGCCAACTATTTCGAAGAGAAAAAAGACAGTCGCAGGGTGATTGATATTGTCCGCGCATCCAGCAGTCTCCCTTTTGTATGTCCTATTACTTATGTAGACGGGGTTCCCATGCTCGATGGAGGAATTGTAGATTCCATACCTTTGCAAAGAGCCATTAAGGATGGCTGCACGAGAAATGTTGTGGTACTCACCCGTAACCGGGGGTATCGGAAAGATTCGAAAGACATTCGTATCCCTTCGTTTGTATATCGGAAATATCCGAAGTTGCGCGAAGCGTTAAGTCGGCGGTGTGCTGTTTATAATGAGCAGTTGGAAATGGTAGAGCGCATGGAGGATGAAGGACAGATTATCGTTATTCGCCCGTTAAAACCTGTAGCCGTAGACCGCATCGAGAAAGATGTGCAAAAGCTGACAGAGTTTTATCAGGAAGGGTACGAATGTGCGAGAGCCTTACTTAAAGAATAAACAAGTCTCCATAGTTGAACAATAGACAGGCCCTCCATGCTTTTTGGTTTTTCTTGAATGTCAGATAGGATAATTGGGCGTGTTCCCTTTTCATTTTGAATGGGTATATTGTTCAGCAGCCTTTTTTAGTTTCCTGCCCATCAATTCTACCAGAGTCTTCGGATAAAGAACTTGTATTCCCTCGGCATATCCGAAGAATACTCGTTCTAACTCATGGTTGATGACGACTTCAATTTCCAGTATGACACTTCCGTCAGCCAATCTTTCCATCACTTGTTGGCTGCGGTGTATAGGCTTGGTTATGATGTAAGGTGCTTCGGCAGCCGCTACCTTGAAACCGACTTTCTCCGCTACACTTCCGGTGTTTTTAGTGACTCCTACCAGATCATCGAAGAATGTGTTCGGATCGAAGAATGTATTTTTGATATAGTGTTCTTGTGGCAGAACCTCCAATGATTGTATCCTGTCCAAAGCTAAATTTTGCAAGATCCGTCCGTTTCCTCTGACTCCATAAACGAACCATCGGTTGCGATATTCTTTTAATAGATAAGGATAAAAAATAAAGCTGTTGGCCGAACGTGCCTTGAACGAACGATATTTGAGCTGTATCGGATGCTCGTTTACAATCGCGTGATAGATCGTATCCAGATAATCCAGTCCTTTCAATGATTCATTCTTTTCAAAGTCAATGACAGGAGTGGTTTTCATCCGGGCAGAAGCAACGTGATCTTCCAAGCGGTTGATAATATCGCTCATTTCCGTAAAATAGGAGAAACCTTTAAACTGCCTCAACACTTCCACGGCTTCCGACATCGTTTTCAGGTCTTGTTCGTTCAGCGGAGTTTGTGTAATGCTGTATTCCGGATCTTCGTATTTATAGTATTTATTTTCGTACACCACAATCGGAGCGTTATAACCCAGCTTCTCGCTGCGCATCATCTGTATATCCATTTGTACGGTACGTTTGCTTATGCCTTTATCGATGCCTTCGTATTCATAAAGAGCATCCGAGCAAGCATCTACCAAATCTTCCAACGTCCAGCGTCGATAAGGATTACGCAGACAGTTATCAATTGTTTTATAACGGATTAAGGCATTTCTATTTGCTGGCATAAGTAGAAGAATAAAGATTGGTTTCAAAAGTAGAAAAATAAATTCAGGAAAACAAAGAGGTTACAGGTCTTTATTCTTGTAATATCTCCATAAACAGGTATATTTTTCTGTTACATTTCTTTTTTTCTTTCCGATTAATTCGATTTTAAGTCTTTATTAATTCGATTTTGTGGAGTTTATTAATGGATTCCTCTTTATTTTGCCGAAAAATAATTTTCAGCTATGAGGAACTCAATTGTATATTTTTGCTTGTTGGTTTGTTGCATTACTGTAAGGGCGGAAGAACTAAAACTTTGGTATAGTCATCCGGCTGAAGAATGGGTGGAGGCTTTACCTTTGGGAAATTCCCGTTTGGGAGCTATGATATATGGCAATCCGTTCGAAGAGGAAATACAGTTAAATGAAGAAACAGTTTGGGGAGGCAGTCCATATAGGAATGATAATCCGGAAGCTTACGGCGTTTTGTCTGAAGTGCGAAAGCTTATTTTTGCAGGAAAAGAGATTACCGCAGAAAAGTTATGGAAAGAACATGCTTTTACCAAACAGAATGGGATGCCTTATCAAACTGTCGGTAGTTTGAAGTTGCACTTTCCTGGTCATGAAAAGTATACCGGTTATTACCGGGATTTAAACATTGAGAATGCGGTGGCTACCGTTTCTTATAAAGTGGGAGATGTGACCTATACACGTACTTTATTTACTTCTTTGGCAGATAACGCCTTAATTATACATTTGGAGGCGGACCGACCTCATTCTATCGCATTCGAAGCATCTTATAGCACACCGTTTGAAGAAAGTGCTGTAATTGCGAGCAAGAACCGATTGACTTTATCTGCAAAAGCTTCTGCACACGAAGAGGTTCCGGCTGCCATTCGTTTGGAGAGTCAGGCGCGTATAAAAACTTCCGGTGGTAAGGTTGAGAGTGATAACGGAAAATTGATAGTGACGGAAGCGGATGTGGTGACTATTTATGTTTCGGCAGCTACTAATTTTGTGAATTATCAGGATGTCTCTGCCAATGAGAGTAAAAGGGTGGACGTGATATTGAATCAAGTTGGAAAAAAGTCATATAGACAACTTTTGGACAGCCATATCGGGAAGTATCAACAACAGTTCGGAAGGGTTAAACTAGACCTGGGACATTCACTTGCTTCACAAAAAGAAACTCCGGTCCGTCTGAAAGAATTTCGTGAAGGAAAAGATCCTGCTTTAGTCACACTCATGTTCCAGTTTGGACGTTACTTGCTTATCTCGTCTTCGCAGCCCGGAGGGCAACCTGCCAATTTGCAGGGAATATGGAATCAACATCTTTTGGCTCCGTGGGACGGAAAATACACAATAAATATCAATACTGAGATGAATTATTGGCCGGCTGAAATAACTAACTTGCCGGAAACACATGAGCCGTTGTTCAGGCTAGTGAATGAGCTCGCTGAAACAGGTAAAAAAACAGCGCAGACTATGTACCATTGCAATGGTTGGGTGGCTCATCATAATACTGACATATGGAGAGCGACAGGACCGGTGGACGGCCCTTTTTACGGGACATGGCCGAATGGAGGAGCCTGGTTAAGCCAGCATTTGTGGCAACATTATCTTTATACCGGAGATAAGGACTTCCTGATTAAGAATTATCCGGTATTGAAAGGAGCTGCTGACTTCTATATGGATTTCTTGGTGGAACATCCTCAGTATCATTGGCTGGTGACTATTCCATCTATATCTCCTGAACAAGGAGCGCCAGGAAAGGAAACAAGCTTGACAGCCGGCTGTACAATGGATAATCAAATTGTATTTGACGTGTTGAGTAATACTCTGCAAGCTGCAAAGATTGTAGGAGAAGATATAGTTTATCAGGATAGAGTTAAAAAAGTACTGGATCGTTTGCCGCCGATGCAAATAGGTAAGTATAACCAATTGCAGGAGTGGTTGGAGGATGTGGATGATCCCCAAAGTGATCATCGGCATGTATCTCATTTGTATGGCTTGTATCCAAGTAATCAAATATCCCCGTATGCGCATCCTGGGTTATTTCAGGCTGCCAAACGTTCGCTGCTCTATCGGGGGGATATGGCGACGGGATGGTCTATCGGTTGGAAGATTAATTTATGGGCACGTCTTTTAGACGGCGATCATGCCTATAAAATTATAGGGAATATGCTTAACCTGGTGGAAGAGGGGAATCCGGACGGCCGGACCTATCCTAACTTGTTTGATGCACACCCTCCTTTTCAGATAGATGGTAACTTTGGTTTTACGGCAGGAGTTGCGGAAATGCTGCTTCAAAGTCATGATAATGCTTTGCATCTGTTACCGGCTTTGCCAACAGCTTGGCAGAAGGGGCATATATCTGGTTTGGTGGCTCGTGGCGCTTTTGAGGTTGATATGAGTTGGGAAGGAGGAGAACTGTTGGCTGCTACTATTTTATCCCGTATCGGAGGTAATTTACGTATCCGAACCTATGTACCTCTTGAGGGGGAAGGATTGAAAGAAGCGGAAGGCGAGAACTCCAATCCTTTCATGAGCAGTGCTGATATAAAAGAGCCTTTGCTGGCATCGGAATTGTGTCCGCAATATCCTATGCTGTATAAGGTTTATGAATATGATATAGTGACAAAAGCAGGAGGTGAATATATCATCCGAAGAAAAAGATAATATAACGTGAAAAACAAAGGTATATGGTAAAAAGATTTAATTGGTTAGTTTTTTGTCTATTGTTTTCAGTAGGTATGATGGCAAAAAGCGGGGGTAGGCAATATAACTCTTACAAAGGGTTAGTGATGGCCGGTTACCAGGGGTGGTTCAATGCCCCTGGTGACGGTTCCGGCCGTGGATGGCATCATTATAATGGTAGTAACGGTTTCCGTCCCGGTTCTTGTTCTGTGGATTTCTGGCCGGAAGTGTCGGAATATAAGAAACTTTATAAGACGGAGTTTACTTTTGCAGACGGCAAACCGGCATCTGTTTTCTCTTCTTATGACGAGTCTACGGTTGATCTTCATTTTAAATGGATGAAACAGTATGGACTGGATGGAGTGTTTATGCAACGTTTTGTAGCAGAGATTCGGAACGAGAGTGGTTTGAAACATTTTAATAAAGTGCTAAATTCGGCAATGAAATCGGCAAATAAGTACGAACGCGCTATCTGTGTGATGTATGATTTGAGTGGAATGCAGCTGGGAGAAGAAAAACTATTATTAAAAGATATTGATGAAATAGCAAAGCGTTATTCATTGAAAGATCATGCAAAAAATCCCTCATATTTGTATCATAACGGAAAACCGTTGGTTACAGTATGGGGAGTAGGATTTAATGATAACCGCAGTTATGGGTTGAATGAAGCTGAATATATTATTGATGGTCTGAAATCTCAGGGGTTCAGTGTTATGCTCGGAGTGCCTACTCAATGGCGCAAGCTGGAAGGGGATACGGAATCAGATCCACGCTTGCATGAACTAATCAGAAAATGTGATATTCTGATGCCTTGGTTTGTGGGGCGCTATAATGAAACGACCTATCCCAAGTATCAGAAACTGGTGGAAGAGGATATTCAGTGGGCTAAAAAGAATTTAGTCGATTATGCTCCTTTAGTTTATCCGGGTTTTTCATGGGGAAATATGAAAGGGAAAGAACATAATTCGTTTATTCCCCGTAATAAAGGCTCTTTTCTTTGGAAACAGCTGATGGGGGCTATTCGTGCAGGTGCTGAAATGATTTATGTAGCTATGTTTGATGAGATAGACGAAGGGACAGCCATCTTTAAGTGTGCCAAGAAAGTTCCGGTAGGAGAAAGTCTGTTTGTCCCTTTGGAAGAAGAAGTGGAAAGCGATCATTATTTGAAACTGGTTGGTGAAGCCGGCAAGGTGTTGCGTAAGGAAAAGGCGGTAGCGTTTGATGCCAGTTTGAATCCTGTAGCTCCGAATCCTTTTATCCGGCATATGTATACAGCTGACCCTTCCGCACATGTATGGGCAGACGGGCGGCTGTATGTATATGCTTCACATGATATTGCTCCTCCACGTGGCTGTGACTTAATGGACCGTTATCATGTTTTTTCTACTGACGATATGGTGCATTGGACAGATCATGGTGAGATATTAAATTCCTCCCAAGTGCCGTGGGGACGTAAAGAAGGAGGATTTATGTGGGCGCCGGATTGTGCTTATAAGAACGGAACTTACTATTTTTACTTTCCGCATCCGAGTGAAACGAATTGGGACAATAGCTGGAAGATAGGAGTGGCCACGAGTTGTAGACCGGCTGAAGGATTTGAAGTCAAAGGTTATATTGAAGGAATGGATCCATTGATTGATCCTTGTGTTTTTGTAGATGATAACGGACAGGCGTATATTTATAATGGTGGCGGTGGTATCTGTAAAGGTGGCAAACTGAAAGACAATATGATGGAACTGGATGGACTGATGCAGCCGATGGAAGGATTGGAAGACTTCCATGAGGCAACCTGGGTACATAAATATAATGGTAAATATTATTTGTCTTATTCCGACAATCATGATGAAAATTGGAATGACGGCGTGAAAGGAGACAACAGGATGCGATATGCTGTCAGTGATTCGCCATTGGGACCTTGGGAGTCGAAAGGTATTTATATGGAACCGACGGATAGTTATACCAACCACGGCTCAATTGTGGAGTTTAAAGGGCAATGGTATTCTTTTTATCATAATAGTGCGTTGTCCGGTCACGATTGGCTTCGTTCTATTTGCGTGGATAAGTTATACTACAATCCGGACGGAACAATACAGATTGTAAAACAGACAAAATAAGAGAGTAAATTCAGTTAGAAAGTAATAATTATATAAACCATAAAAAACATGAAGAACAAATTAAAGTGGATGATGGCTGTGGGTATGTTATCATGCTCGGTAGCAATGGCCCAACAGCAAAGTGATATCATGTCTGTGTCTGCTTCAACAAACGTGGAGAATGCAGCTTTGGCTTTTGATAAAAATATGAAAACGATGTGGACGTTGCCTTCTCAGGCTTTGAAGTCCGGGCAGTGGTTGATGTTTACTATCCAGCAGCCTGGAGACGTTTACGAACTGGAGCTTCAGATGCAGGGAATTAATAAAAAGGAATTGAAAGACGCATTGGATATCTTTGTCACTTACGACCCGATGAATCTCGGAAATCCGATAAGCTACCAGATACTTGGAAATGAAAAACAGATGAAAGTCAAGTTTGCCGCTCCTAAATACGGTGCTCACGTAAAACTGGACTTTAAACCGAGTAAATTGGATAAACCTTTTTCTTTAAAGGAGATATCAGTGCTTGTGGCAGAGAAAGTGTTGAAGGATAATAAAGGAGAAGTAACTGATCGTCGCTATATGGATGCGTCACTTCCGGTAGAAGAACGCGTTGAAAGTTTGTTGGCTGTGATGACTCCGGAAGACAAAATGGAACTGATCCGTGAAGGTTGGGGGATTCCCGGAATACCTCATTTGTATGTGCCGCCCATTACGAAAGTGGAAGCTGTGCATGGTTTTTCTTATGGTAGTGGTGCCACTATATTCCCTCAAGCTTTGGCAATGGGGGCTACCTGGAATCGGAAGTTGACGGAAGAAGTAGCGATGGTAATTGGAGACGAAACAGTAGTTGCTAATACAAAACAGGCATGGTCGCCGGTATTGGACGTTGCACAGGATGCCCGTTGGGGACGTTGTGAAGAAACATTTGGTGAAGACCCGGTATTGGTGTCACAAATAGGTGGTGCATGGATAAAAGGGTATCAATCCAGAGGACTGTTTACTACTCCGAAACATTTTGGCGGACATGGTGCTCCTTTGGGTGGACGTGACTCACATGATATCGGTTTGTCGGAACGTGAAATGCGTGAAGTACATTTGGTTCCATTCCGTCACGTCGTTCGCAACTACGATTGTCAGTCTCTGATGATGGCTTACTCTGATTATATGGGTATTCCTGTTGCCGGAAGTACGGAATTGCTTCAGCAGATTTTGCGTCAGGAGTGGGGATTCAATGGTTTTATTGTCAGTGACTGTGGGGCTATTGGTAACCTGACTGCCCGTAAGCATTATACAGCAAAAGACAAGATAGAAGCTGCTAATCAGGCGTTGGCTGCTGGCATTGCTACTAACTGTGGTGATACTTACAATGATAAAGAGGTGATTCAAGCCGCTAAAGACGGGCGTATCAATATGGTAAACTTGGATAATGTATGTCGTACTATGCTGGCCACTATGTTTCGTAATGAACTTTTTGAGAAAAACCCTTGTAAACCGCTGGATTGGAATAAGATTTATCCGGGTTGGAATTCGGACAGACATAGAGAAATGGCACGTCAGGCTGCCCGGGAATCAATTGTAATGTTGGAGAATAAAGATAATTTGCTGCCTTTGTCGAAGACGTTGAAAACAATTGCCGTACTAGGTCCCGGAGCGGACGATCTTCAACCGGGCGACTATACTCCAAAATTGCAACCTGGACAATTAAAATCTGTATTGAGCGGAATTAAGGCTGCTGTGGGCAAACAGACTAAAGTGCTTTACGAACAGGGATGTGACTTTACTACTCCGGACGCAACGAACATTCCGAAGGCGGTGAAAGCAGCTTCTCAGTCGGATGTGGTGGTAATGGTGTTAGGAGATTGTTCTACCAGTGAGGCTACCAATAATGTGCGTAAGACGTGTGGAGAAAATAACGATTGGGCAACTTTGATTTTACCGGGTAAACAACAAGAATTGTTGGAAGCTGTTTGTGCTACCGGCAAGCCGGTGGTCCTGATTCTTCAAGCAGGCCGTCCTTATGATCTTCTGAAAGCTTCGGAAATGTGCAAAGCTATTCTGGTAAACTGGCTGCCGGGACAAGAAGGTGGTCCGGCAACAGCAGATGTTTTGTTTGGCGATTATAATCCGGGCGGTCGTTTACCGATGACTTTTCCGCGTCATGTAGGACAACTTCCCCTATATTATAATTTTAAGACTTCAGGACGTCGTTATGAATATGTAGATATGGAGTTTTATCCTCTTTATCGTTTCGGGTATGGACTGAGCTATACTTCATTTGAATATTCGGACCTGAAGATACAGGAGAAGTCGAATGGAAATGTGATGGTACAGGCCACAGTGAAGAATGTAGGAGGTTGTGCTGGTGATGAAGTGGCACAGTTGTATATTACAGATATGTATGCTAGTGTGAAGACCCGTGTGATGGAACTGAAAGATTTTACCCGTATTCATTTACAACCGGGAGAATCGAAAAACGTTTCTTTTGAATTGACTCCATATGACATCTCACTGCTGAACGACCGTATGGACAGAGTAGTGGAGAAAGGAGAATTCAAAGTTATGGTAGGTGGAATGAGTCCCGATTATGTTGCGAAAGACAGGATCAAAGATAGTGTTGGTTACAGTGACAACAAGAAAGGTGTTACGGGAATGCTTGACTACACTCACGAATTTGGTGCAGACTTTACTCTTGCCGTATCTAAGGTAGAGGAAAATCTGACGAACAATCAGAAGACTGTATGGATAAGCGTAAAGAATGTCGGAACGTTGATGGATACAGGTAAGGTGGAAATGTTTGTGGACGGAAAGAAGGCTGGTGATGTCGTTCACTACGAACTGGCTCCTGGAGAAGAGAAGTTGATTCCTTTCAATTTGAACAAGGATAATGATAAATCGGTTGCTTTTACCACCAAATATAAGATGTTACCTATTTGAGAATGAGAGTATATTTATTTGTTTGTAAGTTGTGCAGCATATTATTCTGCTGCACTTCTTTATTTGCAGCAGAAAAGGACGAACGCGAAGTGTATATGCACTTTATTATGAACGGACAGAGTTTATCTACAGGACACCAGTCTTATCCGGTAATTTCTACAAAGAATTTGAAAGGAAATTATATGTTGGGCAATCAGGTCTGGATAAATTACGGCAATATGCTTGAAGAACGGTTTGAACCGTTGGTGGGTAATATTTCTGTAGCATTCCGAAATGAAAAGTTTTTCAAGAGTCGGTCGGCAGGTACTATTGCAGAGTGTCCTTTGTTGGGTGCTGTGAATCATATCCGGTTGAAACACCCTCGAATGGATAAGATTCTGGCTACCTCGGTAGGAGTTAGCGGAGCAAGCGTGGAGGAACTCTCCAAAGAGTCGGAAACCCGTACTTATTATAATGACTTCCGGACTTCATTGGAATTAGCCTCGAATGTAGCCGGCAGTATGAATGGGAAAATGTATTGTCCTGTTATCTTTTGGATGCAAGGTGAATTTAATTATGATCCGAATCCGGAAAAGGGATTGCGTGCCAATGTGCCGAATACTACGGATAAGCAGGAGTATAAGCGACTGCTTATACAATTGAAAGATAATATGCAGAATGATATTCTGAAACAATACGGTCAACAGGAGAAACCGGTATTTATCACTTACCAGACCGGCGCGCAATATATGCGTGATACGCTTGCTATTTCTATGGCACAACTTGAAGCGTCTAATGAGTATGCTGATATCATTTGTGCAGGCCCCATTTATCCGATGACAGACCGTGGCGGACATTTGGATGCTAATGGCTATCGCTGGTTTGGGGAAATGTTGGGAAAGGTCTACTATCAGACAAAGGTGCAGGGCAAGACCTTTAAACCTTTGCAACCTACCGAGATTATGAGAGAGAAGCTTCCCAATCAGGTGCGTATCAAATATCATGTACCGGTTCCGCCTTTGGTATTTGATGTTCATCTGTTGCCTAAAATCCGAGATTATGGTTTTGAAGTATATTTGGGCAGTTACCGCCAGGAGAATCGGCAGACTGTCACAAATGTTGAGATAGACGGGGAAGATGTCGTGCTGAGTTGCCAGCAACCGCTGCAGGGGGATGTCATTGTGGTGTATGCAGGCACAAACTCATTTATTGAGGAATATCAGGGAGGAAAAGACAGATTGCAGGGACATGGAAATTTGCGTGACAGTGATTCGTATAAGGCTTTTTTTAACTATCTAGATTTGGATGAGAAAAATAAGGACGGTTCTTTCATCTATCCGCGTGATGACTCTGAAACGACACTGCGACCGGAGTATGAACCAGAAGACAGGAGCGGGAAGGTGATATACGGAAAGAAATATCCGTTATATAACTTCAGTGTAGGATTTTTTTACAAGATTCCGACAGGTAAAGATAAAATAGGTATTTCCATGTAGGGAAGAATCATAGTTGTAAAACTGAAAATATGAAAGAAATACATAAGTTTGTATTGGCGGGCGTTCTGTGCGGAGCGTCTTGTCTTTTTACATATGCACAGGAATTGTACAAGAACGAGAATGCTCCTGTGCACGAACGGGTGGCAGATTTGCTTTCCCGGCTCACGGTGGAAGAAAAGATCAGTTTGCTGCGTGCTACTTCGCCTGGTATTCCTCGTTTGGGCATTGATAAATATTATCATGGAAATGAGGCGCTCCATGGAGTTGTCCGTCCGGGGCGCTTTACCGTTTTTCCGCAAGCTATTGGATTGGCGGCGACTTGGAATCCGGTGTTGCAGCAAAAAGTGGCTACTGTCATTTCTGATGAAGCGCGTGCCCGTTGGAATGAATTGGATCAGGGAAGAAATCAGAAAGAGCAATTTAGCGATGTATTGACTTTCTGGTCACCTACTGTGAATATGGCGCGTGATCCTCGTTGGGGACGTACTCCGGAAACTTATGGTGAAGATCCTTTTCTGAGTGGGGTGATGGGAACAGCTTTTGTAAAAGGGTTGCAAGGAGAAGATCCCCGTTATTTGAAAATCGTTTCTACTCCCAAGCATTTCGTAGCCAATAACGAGGAACACAACCGTTTTATCTGCAATCCGCAAATATCTGAAAAACAATTGCGTGAATATTATTTCCCGGCTTTCGAAATGTGTGTAAAGAAAGGGAAAGCTGCTTCTATCATGACTGCTTATAACGCATTGAACGATGTGCCTTGCACGTTGAATGCCTGGCTATTGCAAAAAGTACTTCGTCAGGACTGGGGATTCCGAGGATATGTAGTTTCTGACTGTGGGGGACCTTCTTTACTGGTTAATGCCCATAAATATGTGAAAACAAAAGAAACAGCTGCTACCTTGTCAATCAAAGCCGGACTGGATTTGGAATGCGGTGATGACGTGTATGACGAATATCTGCTGAACGCCTACAAGCAATATATGGTATCAGATGCTGATATTGATTCTGCGGCTTGTCATGTGTTGGCAGCCCGTATGAAATTGGGAATGTTTGACAGTAAGGAACGTAATCCGTATGCCCGGATTTCTCCATCGGTCATTGGCTCGAAAGATCATCAACAGGTAGCTTTGGACGCTGCTCGTGAATGTATCGTTCTATTGAAGAATCAGAAAAATATGCTTCCATTGAATGTCGACAAGTTGAAATCAATTGCAGTGGTAGGTATTAATGCTGGTACGTGTGAATTCGGGGATTATAGCGGTGCGCCGGTGATAGAGCCTGTCTCTGTCCTACAAGGCATTAAAAATAGGGTAGGTGAGAAAGTGAAAGTTGTTTATGCTCCTTGGAAATCGGCTGCTGACGGTCTGGAACTTATTCAGGGGGAGAATTTCCCGGAAGGATTGACTGCTGAATATTTTAATAATACTCGTTTGGAAGGTATACCGAAAGTGCGTAAGGAAGGTTGGATTAATTTTGAACCTGCCAATCAGGCACCGGATCCGTTTCTTCCCAAATCTCCTCTTTCCATTCGTTGGACGGGTAAGTTGAAACCAACTATTTCCGGTCGTTATACATTCAGTTTTACTTCGGATGACGGCTGCCGTTTGCGTATTAACGACCAACTGCTGATTGATGCATGGAATGGACATTCTGTGGCTATTGACTCTGTCTCCATTGAACTGGAAGCAGGGAAAGAATATCAGTTACAGGCAGAATATTATGATAATCGCGATTATGCTATCGCAAAACTGCAATGGAAAGTTCCGCAAGCAGGAAAAGCTACCCGCCTCGATTTGTATGGAGAAGCCGGGAAAGCAGTTAGCGAGTGTGAAACGGTGGTTGCTGTGATGGGAATCAATAAGTCAATCGAACGTGAAGGGCAGGACAGATATGATATCCAGCTTCCGGCGGACCAGCGTGAGTTCTTGCAGGAAATCTATAAGGTAAATCCGAACATTATCGTTGTTCTTGTTGCAGGAAGTTCATTGGCTGTCAACTGGATGGACGAACATATTCCTGCCATCGTGAATGCCTGGTATCCGGGCGAGCAGGGCGGAACGGCTGTTGCCGACGTGCTGTTCGGCGATTATAATCCTGCCGGACGTTTGCCGCTGACTTATTACAAATCGTTGGATGAGCTGCCGCCGTTCGATGACTATGATATCACAAAGGGACGTACTTACAAGTATTTCAAGGGCGACGTCCTTTATCCTTTTGGTTACGGACTGAGCTACTCTTCTTTTAAATACAGTGATTTGAAAGTAAAAGATAGTACTGATAAAGTAACAGTGTCTTTTCGCCTGAAGAACACCGGACGGAGAAAAGGAGATGAAGTGGCGCAAGTATATGTGCGAATTCCCGAAACAGGTGGTATAGTTCCGATAAAAGAACTGAAAGGTTTCCGGCGTGTTCCTTTGGAACCGGGTGAGAGTCGTGCCATAGATATTGAACTTGATAAAGAACAACTTCGCTACTGGGATACGACAAAAGAACAGTTTATACTGCCTGCGGGTACATTTGATGTTATGGTCGGTGCATCTTCCAAAGATATTCGTTTGCAGACGATAATCAAGTTATAGACGTTGCTTATACTCGGTTTACCGGGATAAATTCCTTTTTTGGCAGAAGGACAAAAGAAGAAACAGTATCTGCAAAGCTAATTTGTTCTTTTGTCCTTCTGTCCTTTTGTCTAAAAGATTTGATTCCTGCCCATGCATCTTCCGGTTTTACTGTTATGGAAAAGATATACGGTAAGATCCTGATTCTTGAAGCTATAATGTCTGTCTTATACGGTGTTGATTTTTAGTACTATATCAGATTGAACTTATTTCTTATGATCATTGAATCTACCTCTTATGAATTTGATTATGTCATCTTGGGTATCAGATATCAAAAAGAGAGGAACTGTATGTATAAATACAGCTCCTCTTTTTATTTGTTACTGTTTTCTACTTTTATTTGTTTCTATATACCTATTTATTACTAGTCAGATAGTTTATCATATTTACTACCAATTTGCCTGCTATTGGGTCTGTTATCGCTTTCTCCGTGCACATGGTAGAGATGATTGCTACTCCCTTACCGTCAGCTATTTGTAACATGGTTAGCCCGCGCATGGATTCTATCCGTTCGATGCGGTCTTCTGGTTTGCCACCGTCGATGTAAGCATGAATTTTCATTTGTCCTGCTAGTTCTGTGACATTCTTATGGCGGTGAGCTTTCAAAGTTGCTGTACATGCCATGGGAATTTCTCGTTTATTGTTATTGAAATAGCGCAGTTCCAGTACATCGATGTCGTTAAATACCGGAGCGTCATTACGTTCCATGATTACAATATCGCCTTCCGTCGGGATTATCCATCCCGTGATATATTCGGGATATACGGTTTTGGCAGTTTCCTTGTTGTTGAGGAAAAGAAGTTTTCCACCTTTTGACTGGTAGGCACGGAGCAAATCTTTTTCTTCATCGTTGCAAGTTGTCAGACCAGAGATGACACAAAGGTCGGCTTTCAGTTTGCTGTCGAGCAATTCTTTAACGGAAGAAACCGGTTGATATTTGATATTAAGGAAGTCGAATACAGCTTTCGTGTTATCCTTATCCAGCAATACAATCTTTTTGCTGTTATTCACCTGACCTGCGTTCCACTCTTTACGTGCAAGCAGTAGTTCGTATTCATTGGCAGAAATAGGCAAGCCGTTTTCTGTGAGTTTCAATACTAGTTTGGTTTTTGTCTTATTGGCAGGCAGGGTGTTCGGTAACCGGATATTTGGCTCGATATAGTGTCGTGCATAATGCTTCACGGCAGGAACTTTTTCACAACCGCTTGCCAGACACTTTCCGGTTTCGTCTTGTATTTCCCAGTGAAGCAGGGAAGGTTTCAAATCCGTACCGTCTTCACGGTCGTTCACTATATAGATGCGTGTAGGCAGCTTTTCACCGGCATACAAATTGCGTCCCCACAACTCCGCACTGACCAATACAGGTTGCAAAGCCCGTTTCAAAGCATAGTAGGTAGGATACGGCTCAATATTCTGATAGTCGTATGTCTGACGGAACCATGTCATCAATGCGAAGTGCATGATTCCCGAAGCTTGGTCGTTGGAACGGCGGAGTGTTTCTGCCAGTTCGCCCGTAATGAATGCCTGCGTTTTCAGGAATGAGACGGGATCTGCCCAATCATAAGCTTCATATCCGATTAAGGTATAAGGATTCTGATGGATGAGTTGGTAAGAACGGGTAGGATGTCCTGTCTCGTTGTTGGGATAGCCAGTAGACATTTCTTGGCTGATGAGTGGACGATCGGCCATTTTGAACTGCTTTTGGAATTCACCATTGAAGAAACGGAAAAGCGAAAAGTCATACCAGTTATAGTAGCCGTGCATATCATCAATATCACCATCATCAATGCTGTTCATAAAGTCGGCACCATATTTCTTATCCTTGTTTTTTGCTTGATAGTTGGAGTCGAAACAGATAGGACGGGTAGGGTCTATACGGCGCATCTCTTTCACTACGTCCGAGATAATTCGATACTTTTCTTTGGCACGTTCCAAGTTGTTATCATTGTCATAGAACTTCATCTCGTTATTTACTGTCCAGAAGAGCAGGGATGGGTGATTACGATATTTTTTCAACAGCCCTAAGAATTCGTTACGCCACATTTCCAATAGACGACGATCGGGAATGGGAGTGGAATGAATCATCAGCCATGACCATGTGCCTTCAAATGAAATACCGATGCCATTGCGGTCTGCGGCTGTCATCCAAAGTTTGTTCCATGGAGTAGTATGGGTACGGGTAACATCAATATTTCCGGCTTTCATCAGTTGCATGAACGTATTTGCCAGATTTTCATCGTTGGGTGCTAATGCGAATGGGATATGATTTCCTCCACGCAACCAGTACTTATTGCCGTTCAGGTAGAAAAGTCCGTCTTTTACTTCGAACGTACGGAATCCGGAAGTCTCTGTCAGACAGTCCAGCTCAGTCCCTTTGCCTGTGATCAGGCGGAATTTGAAATCATACAGATTAGGATGCTGCGGTGTCCATAAACGAGGTTTTAGATTATTTATGGTATAGGTTTCTATTCGTTCTTCGCCTGTATTGAGACGCAGTTTTCGAATGGATAATCCGGAATAAAGTACTGCACCGGTTTCTTTGTCAATAATATCAGTATAAAGATTGAATTCTTTCTGTTTATTAT
>PPYE01091273.1_pt1 | contig 17124 bp, 19 predicted proteins | sample 1559881 | NCBI WGS metagenome assembly PPYE01 (sample SAMN08240022, study PRJNA423297) | Human gut metagenome, whole genome shotgun sequencing project. | reverse complement strand
AATCCCGGATTATGGAATAAAAAATTTCTTTTGTATATTGTTCGCTTTCGTAATGACCAATCTCTGCCATCAGAATATCACCCTCGTGGCCAAAATAATCATGATATTTGATTTCTCCCGTAATAAAGACATTCGCACCCGTCCGAATTGCCTGTGGAAGCAGGAAAGCTCCGGCACCACCACATAAGGCAACCTTCTGTATTTCTCTCCCCGTCAGTTTGTTATGACGTACACAACCCACTTCGAAGATTTTCTTGATGCGTTTCAGAAACTCGAGTTCCGTTTCCGATTCATCCAATTCACCTACAATTCCCGAACCTGCCTGCAACCAGTCATTCTGCAACGGATACAAGTCGAATGCCGGTTCCTCATAAGGATGTACAGACAATAAAGCCTTTATAACTTCCGCTTTCTTATATATAGGAAGAATGGTTTCGATCCTTACTTCATTTTCATGATGCAGTTCACCGATTGTTCCACAGAAAGGATGCGTTCCCTCTTTTGCCCGGAAGGTTCCCTCTCCTTTCAGATTGTAACTGCATGAATCATAGTTACCTATATTTCCGCATCCGGCTGCAAACAATGCTTCACGCACACTATCGGCTTGTGCATCCGGCACGAAAGTCACCAGCTTAATCAGACTGTTCTCTTTCGGTTCGAGCACTTTCAGATTCTTCAACCCTATTTTCTCTGCTATCTTATAATTGACTCCACCTTGTACATTATCAAGATTAGTATGTGCTGAATAGATCACAATATCATTCTTTATTGCTTTCAGTATGCAGCGTTCCACGTAATCTTTGCCCGTGATAGATTTATAGCCCTTGAAAATGAGCGGATGGTGCGATATAACGAGATTGTACCCCAGCGCGATAGCTTCATCCAACACAGCTTCGGTAACGTCAAGACACAACAAAGCCCCTGTTGCTTCCGCTTCTGTCAATCCGATTTGCAGGCCGGCATTATCAAATCCGTCTTGCAATGGCAGAGGCGCGAATCGTTCAAGGGCGCTTACTATTTCCTTAATTTTCATTATTGGTAGAAAATTTGGTTGCAAAGATAATAAATAAAATAGGAATTAACATACTAAGTGATCGTTTTTTAGAGAATTTATCGTTATCCATTTTTTGAGACCACCGCAAAAGATATAAAATACCACCCAGAAACTATCAAAAAGGACCTAAAAACTATCTGTTGATAGAAATCCCCCTAAATTACGTCTGATTCTCCCCTACCAAGGTCGACAAAATATCTTAAACTTGCATCATCAAAATTTTTACAACGAATACTCACATTTAAAAAACAACACATATGAAAAGTTTAAGCTTCAGAAAAGATTTGGTAGGAGTTCAGGAAGAATTACTACGTTTCGCATACAAACTGACAACAGACCGCGAAGAAGCAAACGATTTGCTGCAGGAAACCTCATTGAAAGCATTAGATAATGAAGATAAATATACACCCGATACAAATTTCAAAGGATGAATGTACACCATCATGCGTAATATCTTTATCAATAATTATCGTAAGGTAGTTCGCGACCAGACATTTGTCGACAAGACCGATAACCTTTATCATCTTAATTTGCCGCAAGATGCAGGGTTTGAAAGTACTGAAAGAACATACGACCTGAAAGAGATGCACCGTGTAGTCAATGCTCTTCCGAAAGAATACAGGGTTCCGTTCGCTATGCACGTTTCCGGCTTCAAATACCGCGAAATAGCAGAAAAACTGAATCTTCCGTTGGGTACCGTAAAAAGTCGGATCTTCTTTACCCGTCAGAAATTACAGGAAGAACTGAAAGACTTCCGCTAAACCATAACTATATCCATATAAATTTTAGATTAAACAGTTAATTTCATTTTTCAGTTTTATCAATAGGCAAAAGGCAAAAAGAGTTTATATTCTTGTTGCCTTTTGCCTGTTTTCATCGGATAAATTCGGATAAAAACCAGTTCCGGAATAAAAACTAATTATAAATTTTCGCCTAAAACTTCCGTTATTTATTGAAATTCTGTACTTTTACTCCATCTAAATAAAGAATACGATGAAAACAAATTTGACTTTACTGTTGCTACTAGTTATGATGGTTTCTTGCCAGCCCAAGAAAAGTGATAGTATCGAAATGTCCGTAGCCGAGGCTGCAAAGATTGACAATATCGAAGATTGTACGGTAGATACGGTCAAAGCTACCGCTATCTTCTGGATTGATAAAGTAGAAACCAAACACTGCAAAGAGTACGGTTTTCGCACAATCAAAGCTAAGGTGCTCATTCGCGAAGACGGGAAGGTTGATTTGCTGTCATTCGTCAAGAAACAATCGCCTGATGTGGAGAAGTATATACGCCATCACCTCTCCAAATTTCAAGTAACGGAAAAGATGTTTGAAGGCAGTTATGTGCAACCCGGAGAACAATTCGTGCAGCTTCGCTGCTTATGGGGAATGTTGAAAGGCAAATAATAAATACGCTAATAACCGGTTAGCTTTTGCTTTTCATTTGCACCTTATTTATCATTTGTACCTTGTTTTTCAGTGCATACCGTTCGTCTACGACTCTGTCCGTAGGGAAGAAAGTGAAAATAAGCCGCCACTCTCCTTCCTTATAGATAAATTTACGTCCACTGGCTCCACGAAGAATTGCTTCGTATTTTTCCTGCAGGAAAGCCTCGATATGTTCCGGCATTTCTGTGCCGGATGCTGAAAACTCCACTGTTATAAAGAAGTGTGGAATAGCTATTTCAGCTACTTTATGGAATATCTGGTCAATAACAGTCATTTCCTGGGTTCTTTTGTTACCTCCAGCAGTTTTCCGTATGCATCAAAAGATCGACGCGAAGCCAATGAAATAGTAATCATTAGCGATAGCATAGATGCTGTGAAAGTAATCACCATAATCATCATCTGATACTTGATAGCGACATTCGGGCTGCTTCCTCCCAGAATTTGTCCGATCATCGTGCCCGGAAGAGCCACCAATCCCATCACAGCAATGTTCGCAATCAGGGGACTAAACGATTTAATGATGGCCTGCCGGATAAATGGAGCCTGTGCTTCCTGCCTTGTCGCTCCGTTTCCCAATAAATACCGATATAGTTGCTGTTCACGTTTCAATCCACTATAATAAGTATTCAAAGCTATTACATTGCTCGACAGCATATTACCCATCAGAATTCCGAATATTGGAATAAAGTATTGGGCGCTAAATATATTATCCAGTTGGAGAACAATACCGATAAAATAGATGCCTACCAATACAACACTACAAAGAAATCCTACCGTAATAGGGATTAATAAAACACTACGTTTCAACTGGGTACGTACCAATGCGGTCTGCCCGGCCACGAATACCATAATTATCACCCAAAGAAAATTAATCCAGGGATTGTTCCATAAAAAGAGATATTTCAGATACACGCCGATAAAGAACAGCTGGATAATCATCCGTAATGTACCAATCACGGCAGGTTTTAGCAATCCCGTTTTAAATTTCCAAAGGTAAAAAAACGGAATGGCAAGCAATAGCAGCCCTATAAAGAGATTATAATATGATATATCAATCGTTCCCACAATATATTCTTAACAATTCTATCCGATTTGCGTTACAGTTCAATTAATTACAGTTCTATTAAATAATGACAACCCGAAGCAAAGTCCTTATCATGTGATACGGCTAACACAGCCGTTCCCCTTTCCGCCTGTCGCCGGAAAAAAGACAGGACTTTACCGGTCGATCCGGCATCCAAAGCAGAAGTCGGTTCATCTATGATAATGAGAGGTTTGTTGAGCATTGCAGCCACAGCCAACATAATACGTTGGCGTTGACCACCCGATACTTCATTCACCCTCTTTGTATATAATTCGTGTTCCAGCCCCAATTCATCGAAACAAGTGAAAAGTCTTTCTTCCGAAAAAGGAACAGAACGATTCACTTTCAGTCCGAACGGGAGAGCCACCATCTCTTTGACCCATTCAAAAGGTAGCGCCAATTCTTGAGGAATCCATGCAATCTGTCTGCGGACACTATCGATAGTCGATATATCAAGCAATGTTTCCCCTACCTGTATAGATCCTTCTTTCAAAGGCACAAACCCCATTACCGCATTCAGCAACGAAGTCTTTCCACAACCGGATTGACCGACAATGCAAGCCGTTTCTCCCCTTTCCAACTTCATACTGAAACCGGAGAAAAGCACTTCCGTACCAAAAGCAATACAGGCATTATTAATATGTAACATCTATTTGTTCTCTTGAAAATCCTGCCAAAATTATATTTATTGAAGTTCCGCCACCCACTTCTCAATGTTTCGTGTTTCAGCACTAAAATTCACTCCAATCTTAAAAAGTGTTCGCCCATCACTTTCGAAAGGTTTAGCATAATACTTTTCATTGATCTGCTGCAAGGCTTCTTCAGCCGTACCCTCCAGCTTGAATTCCATGACATAGATAAATTTATCAGTCTGCAAAACAAGATCGATACGGCCCTGGCTCGTGTGATATTCCGCTTTTACATAAAAACCGACTAATTTGAACACGATAAAGAGGACATTCTGATAATGCAATTCCAAATCGCGAACCAATTCATAAGGAGTATCTGCAAAGAAACTCTGAAGACGACGGAAAAAAGAATCATAATCTCCCGAACGGACTTCGCGGACAAACTTCTGAATCTCAAAAGATGATTCTACGGCATTTATATTGGCATAAAAAGGCATGAGATATTTCACAAAACCTTCCTCCACTGAGCCATCCGGTGAAGATCGTAATGATGTTTTTTTAGTAATTCGACCAGATAAGTAGGTGTGCCCGTTTCAAACCAGTAGTTGCCAAACACATTGTATTTAAGGGTATTAAGTACACTGAACGGATTATACATACCTATAGAATCATGAGTGAAATGATAACCATCATATCTTTCACGCATTTCTGTGCAAATTTCATCATACGTCAAACCTTGCGCATCGGCAAATTCATGCAATTCAGTTTCAAAGTTCTCATGCAACTCACGATCACTGATTCCGCAGATTTCTATATACTGCTGACGCATAGAAATATCCTCCAGATTATTCAGATCGCTGAATACACTTACCTTTCCGAATTTTGTAACTCCCGTAAGCATACCAAATTTAATGCAGCCATCCTTGCTTTTTAAAGCTCCATAGAAAGCCTTCAATGTATCACGAAAACTCTTCTGGAGTTCATCATTACCAATCGCCTGTAACATAGGCTTATCGTATTCATCCACAAGAATAACGACACTCTGGCCCTCTTTCTCACAAGCACGCTGAATAATACCTTGAAAGCGGGAAGCGAATGTTTTCTCATAATCCTGTGCACCATAGAGAGCTTCCCACCCCCGTAAAGCACTCTCTAAAACCTGGTCGAGTGCTTCAGGAGTCGTATATTTCTCCGCATTCAGATCTAAATGCAGAATGGGATATTTGATCCAATCTTTTTCCAGTTTCTCTATCGCCAATCCTTCGAAAAGTTCTTTCTTCCCCTGAAAATAGGCTTCCAATGTAGATAGTAACAAACTTTTCCCAAAACGACGTGGACGACTAAGAAAATAATAACTGCCAGTTTTCACCATTTGATATATCCAAGCAGTCTTATCTATATAGCAATAACCTCCTTTACGGATTTTCTCGAAGTTCTGTATGCCGATAGGATAAATTTTATTACTCATATACTCATAACTTTATAAGTTGACAGATACAAAGATAGCCTTTTCCACCCAATAACACAAAGCCCGATACGAAAGTTTTTTCGTATCAGACTTAAATGATAGTGAACAACTCAAGTGGTGTTTATATTAAGTCTAAAAACAGACATATCTTCACACCATTTTTATATTATAACTTAAATATTTTCTTTAAGGGGTTGAACACATATGTTTGCCCTGGTAATGAAGCAATCAAAACATCATTTCTTTTTTCATCCACAAATCTTAAATTGGAAATTCGGTCGATTTTGAATGTCCGTTGCTCCTGCCTTGTATGACAAAAAGCAGAGATATACGAAAAACCGTATTCATTCGAATATTCAATCTTACTTAATGTCCGAATGGAAGATTCCTCATTATATTTTACGTAGCATATTTCGATGGTCAATCCCTCATCAATAGCTTTTTTAATATCATCTTGAATCATATTTATCTATGTGTATATTGTTCTGCATATCTTACCAAATATCCCAATGGATTACGGTCTTTAGAATGAGCCTTGATATATGATGCGTTGCCTATTACATAGAGCGTATTACGTGCTCTTGTAACAGCCACATTTACCAAATTTGGGACTGAATAATCTATCCATCGTATCTTTGTCTCAGGAGAGTTATCAGTCACAACAAGACTATAAATCATCACATCCTTTTCATTTCCTTGGAATTTGTGCACAGTATCTGCCTCTATTCTATTTAATAAATTTCTCGGAATTAAATAGTTTAGCTGTTCTGCTTGATGGCGAAATGGAGTTACAATACCTATTGATGCATTTGGATATTGATTAGCAACATTAACCGCAATCTTCACAGCTTCACGAGCTTCTTCACTATTATAATTCAAGTTATTTTCTTGCCGACCGCGCACATCTACCATTACGATTCCTTGTGGATTAATCACAAACCTTGATACATCAGTTTTTACATCAAGCCGAATGTTCATTCGGCGACTATAAAACATCTCATTCGAATATTCAATGATGTCAGGATGACAACGATAATGTCCTTGTAGTATAATAGGATGGGTATGTCCGTTAGCTTTTGCCAAAAAGTCGCGACAATAATCCCATAAAGAATATTCGACATAATGTAAAAATGGGCAACCATCTAATCCCAAATGCTTGCAAATTTCTTTTTCGTCATCAGTTTTTACAGCAGTAATGTGTTTAAGCTGCATAGGGTCACCAATTACCACCAGCTGTTTAGTACGCAAAATTAGTGGAATGGCCGATGCAATATCGCACTGTGATGCTTCATCAATGATGACCATATCAAAAAGTTCTTTCTCTAAAGGAAAAGCTCCTTTTATAGAAAGACTTGTAACAGATATCAAATTGAAAATATCTAAAAATGAACGTGTACGTTCAATGAATGTAGGAATTTCTTGTTGCTTCCACGGCAAACTATCAGGCAAATATATGCGATAGTTTGTTATTCTCTGCTGAGCATCCTTCTGTTGCTTGTTGTGATGTATATGTGCAGTCAACAAATCCAATCCTATAATTTTAATTTCTTTACGACTATGTTCTATTATTTGTTGCAAATCGGATTCTCGGATTGTGATTTCGTCAATCTCATGCTCAATTTTTATGCACTCATTCTGCTTGTCTGTCAGTTCTTTTTTCAATTTATTTAAGTCGCTAGAATAAACTCGTTCTTCATTAGCTAGTTCCTGCTTCAAATTTTGAATCTTACAGAAGAAATTAATAACAGTCTGATATTGTGCAATAATTTCATCTCCATTTTTAAAGTCAGGTACTTGCGTTTTCAATGAGAGTTTCGATATTGCTAGTTTCACTTCATAAGAATAACTCTCTACGCTATTTAGCAATTCAGCTGCAAACCTCTTTTTCGAGAACCAGTTGAACCACAGCTTTCTCAATCCTGAATTCTTTGACTGCAAAACGTTGCGTTGCACTTTCAGTGCTGTAAGGTATTTGTTCAGTTCATTGACATCCATTTTTTTCAGTAAGACTATAGATGATGAATATTCACTTTCTATTGTCAATTTCCGCGAAATGTGAAGTGCGGTACACTGATCTATAAATTGTTGCTGTTCTTTCACATCTCGTTCCAAGACAGGTAACTGTGACACAAGCTCTTCTTTGTGTTTTAGTGTTGCTTTTGCATCATGCATCTGCTTAAGCAACTCTTGATAGTATCCATCTAAACGAATAAATTCTGTACTATTATCACAAGCATTATTCAGTTCTTGCAAAACACGGTTAATTTCGGGCAGTGTTTGCTCACTTATATGTTTCTTGGTTCCAAAACGCAACAGATACCCGTTCGTATCAATCTTCTGATCAAATCTATCTTTTACATTATCTACAGCTTTATTATTTTTACTGGCCACAAGAACTTTCTTGCCCTTAATCAACGCATTAGCTAATATGTTTAAAATTACCTGTGTTTTACCTGTACCTGGAGGGCCTGTCACTACCGACAATCTATCGTTCATAGCATGTTGTACAGCTTTTCGCTGTGTTTCATCCAATGGTGTCACCTCTAACAAGTCATCTAAATCGATCACGTCCAATTGGTTTTCAATAACATCATTAGACAGAAATGCAGACAATAGAGGATTGCTTTCAACTTTCTGTACTGAAATATTTTTCAATTCAGAATATATCTGACTCAAGGCAGGATTTTTCTGACTCAAGGCAAGATATATTTCTCCGGATAGTGAAGCATTTGGATCTATTAGCTCTTGAACTGCACTAAGCATTCCTTGCATCGTAGGTGTTGTATGAATAGCATTTTCAATAGATTCTACTACTTCTTGAGTCAGATTCATTTCGTCGGATATTTTCATATTCACGCCAAAGTCAGCTATTTTACATGGCAACACTTCTTGGTCAATATTTATTTCCTTGACATCATCATAAGCAATAGCCATTACGAATAATTTAAATGACTGATTACTCTTAAGTACATTTATGCTAATATTCAAATCTAACGGCCATCGTGTCTGTTGTGTGTCACGATTGCGCTCGAACGCTTGTAAGAACTGTTCATTACATGGTAAATCAACCAAAATCGTTCGTTCATTTTTATTTTCATAATTTATAGGATAAGAATAATATTTCTGAATTTCTGGTTCCTTACGTTGCTCCAATTCCACTACCAATTTGTAAAAATTTAGAATTCTTTCCATAGGCGAGAGGCCTGCTGTACTTACTCCTGCTAACATTCTTTCTATCATAATAATATCATTGGATTTTGTTACTTTATTTGAATAAAATTCAGTCTTAACTATTTCTATTATATCATCTATCATGCGGAATACAAGCAATTTAATAGTTCCGCGTGTCTTCAATGTTCCACTATGCCGTTTGATTATCTCTTCCTCTTGAATGCCAAGCTTATTAGCTAGTATATCAATGCGCGATGCCCCCCTATTCATCGGCCCAACACAGAAAAACAACTGTTCGCCTCGATCATTCGATTTAATCAGTTCTACCAACTTATCAAGGTTAATGGTTGGTATATCTAAAACGTTTGAAAAAAAGTGAATAGTAAGCGGTGATACTGTAACTATATCACTTTTTTTCACTCCATCAAGATACTTATTTACAAGCTTTATTTTAGATTCACAGCGCAAATAGCTATCTACATGGAGGTAAGCTCTAGTTAATGCCTTTTCGGACGGTTCAATCAAGATGCTACGATCTAAAATGTAAGACACATTCTTATCATGCAAATAGTCCAATAAACAACAAGTTGCTAATCCTTGCCCACATCCCCAATCCACTACTGTTATGTGCTTGCCTAATACCTCATCAGGATTAACTATTGTATCCAATGCCGACCGTACTTTCTCTTGATGCATCTTACCATACGAACAGAGGTATTGACAGAGTTCTTCATCTGTACTAAGTAGTTCTACACCATGACTTAAACCCACCCATGGAAATCTACGTTTATCTCCAAAGAGTTGCTCTGTCGCTATACGTACATATTCATCAAATCTTGGAAAAGGTATAGATTGTACTTTGTCTACGTAACTCATTTTACTCTATTTCCCTATTATTGTTTCTGCCCATAAATTATTTTTATGGCACATATAATTCTGTGTTGCTATATCCTTATTTGTGTTAGCATAACAATATTCACACATATGGACACAAGTGTTATATTCACCTATATCCTTACTTTTTATACAACCACAGAACTTACGTTGCCCCTTATCTTTATTATCAATACGAGTAGCATAGGTTTCATTATCTAGGAATATAACATTTTTAGGCAATGGTTCTGAATTCCCAAAGAGGTTTGGCGTAGGCATTGTGCAAATTCTTACTCCAAGAAAATCCATCAATGTTTTGTCACGATGTGCTAATCGAATAATTAATTCATCGTCCACACAGTGATTATGCTCTATACCAACCCCCTTTAGTTCTACTTTCTCACCACAAGTTGCAAGAGCGTAGTTCCATCCTCGTTCTTTATTCATTTGACTCAAATGTTTGGCAAAATCACACATTAAAGTTTCAGTCCATTCATGATAATGAAAATTATTCTGCTCCATATTGACTTTCACTTTCCTATAGGTTGAAATATCGGCATAACTGAAAACTAGTTTTTCAGTATAACCATTCAGTTGGTCACCAATATTACAAATCTTTATTAGCAACTTCTCCATGTCAATGTTTTCCATAAGAATCAATGGATCAAAGCGCCAAATAACACGTCCTTTTCCAAGTCTTTCGACCAGCAATTTAAAGGTATCTATTCTTTCTGTCAAAATCGGCACTGCTTTTTCTAAATTTTCATTTTCATAATCATTGACCGAATACTGAATATAACAATCAATGCCTCGTTCTTCAAGTACATCTAAATATTTCAATAAAGGACGTGGGTTCTTCGACCAAAAAACGATAAAACGAATATTTTCATATGACACATAACTCTTTTTTCCATTAAATGGATTTGTCCAAGCAGAATATCCTTTCTTTAAACGATGAAAAAACCAGTCGCAATAAAATGCTGGAATATCTGTACATCTACTTGCAGACACTATTGTTGGAGCTTGGGCTTCAATTGTTTGCCCATTCTCCAACATTATTGATATTGTCTTCCATGTTACAGCCATTAAACAATCTATTTTAAGTGAGAAATAATATTATCATCAGTTCGATAATATCCTTTTTGGAATCTACAAATCACATAAATATAAAATCAATAGTTTTATACTCATAACTTTATAAGTTGACAGATACAAAGATAGCCTTTTCCACCCAATAACACAAAGTCCGATACGAAAGTTTTTTCATACCGGACTCAAATGTTAGTGAACAACGTCATAGCTAATGTTGTGTAATCCTTCTGCGCTAAAATAGTGCAATTGCACCTAAAATAGCCAATATGGCAAATATTCCCCACATAACCCACCATGAGGTTCCCTCTCTCATTTCAATATGAGCAGCTCTAAAACATTTGATAGCTACGAGGAACAAAATAAAACTAAAAATGACTTTCATACTTCTCTGTTTTTATTAATTCAATTATGTATATTGTATTTTTGTTATAAGGAATTTCTATTTGATCAGAAGAGGACTTTTTCCCATGATTAATACACCGTCTTGTAACTCTTCAAAAGCCTTCCGACAGTGTAATGATAATATTTGGCTAGCTTCCTCATAAGAACAATCTAATTCTTTCATATATTCTCGTACTAACTCTGGAACATTATAATAATAATTTCCCCATGGATTGAAATTAGCGGATAATACAATTCCGAAATTATTATAAAATATTACGCTTTTAACTTTATTATCAGACGATAATTCAATAGACTTTAATACAGACTGTTCATTTTGCGGATATATATACAGATAATTCCAAAAAAGTTCATTCAAATTTTGTTCAGTAACTTTTTCCCCTATTAACATTAGTTGATCCATTTGAAAAGGTGTGCCTTCTGGCTGTTGTTCCATATACTTGACAGCCATATGCGCCTTTAATTCCGGACTAGGTTCTAAAGAGTGGGAATAAACAAAATTATTATCAGTTCGATGCCATTCTCCTTGAGGATGACCAATAGAATCAATCATATAAATATAATCTACCCCACCATCCTCTTCGTTAAAATAGATTTTAAAACCAGGATTAGTAATCTTGAAATCGCAATAAGCGGCAAATGTGGCTTTTTTGAATTTATCTCTTTTTAATCTTGTTTTATTCCATTCACGCATTGCGAAAATTGCACCTCCTAAAATCATTATGGATATCGCCAAAACTAGTACCATTATGAGATTTTTCATAATACTCTTCTTAATCATAAAACGCACCTTTATAATGAAAACCTATTTATTAAATTTACTTATGTCAATAAATAACGCTATATAATCGATTCCTTGAATTTTGATGATACTCCAACATTTATCCTTTATTTCAGGAACGGTATAACCAAGATTTGCTAATACAAAATATATATTAGCATTTAAAATATCTTGCTCTGTTTTTGCATTCATATCTATAATACGGTACAAAGTGTCATCACCGCTTTTTAATCGAACCAGAACCTCTCGCGCTAATCCTTTAGAATCATTTATTATAGCTATTGTAAAAACATCTGTGATGGGATTAACAGCTTTACTTTTAGGGGTAGTAGGATTATTGACTGAGATTTTTTCAAAAATATTCTCTTTTTGCTTCTGGGCAAAAGAAATTGTGCTACATAAGAATAGTACTAAAAGCATTAACTGTTTCATATTATTTATCTATACTATTCGACAGATTCCCGAATCGAACGATTCATTTTTAGAAAAGTATTTATTATAAAAAGAAAAAGCGCGGGAATCTGTACCTGTTACTCGTCCCGCTTATCAAGGCTCTCGCATTGCCCACAGAAGTCTGAACGAGCAACGCAGAAGCCCACGCCGATATGAATAACTCATCATACCTTTAATGAAGGCATAACAATAGTATAAACACATCCCATGAACATCTACTGTTGCTTTGTTTCGACTTCTGTTCAAAATTTGCGAGATTCTGATAAGCCAAAGACAAAACGTCAAGTAAACGTCTTTCTTTAATATAATAATTCCCCACCCCATCCACCTTATGAAAAGGCATCGGCGTGGAAAACGATGCAAATATAATGAAAAAAGTATAAACTAATCTAGTTATTAATTATATTTTTACCACACCTAAAAAACAATGATGGTTTATAAAAATATTTATGTAAACAATTATCCTCAATACCCATTGATGATAAAACAATTTCCCATTAGGCAACGGCGAAATCGTCGTTGCCTAATGGGAAATTATTCGTCAGCCAACGGCAATTTTGCATATTCTATGCAAAATTGCAAAAAAACAGGGAAAGTTAATTGACTTTCCCTGTTTCATAAAGATTAGAATAAAAACTACGCTGCCGGATCGGGTGCTTCGCCACCAGAGCCTCCACCTCCATCTGGTTTTTCGCCTCCGGTTTCATCTTCGTCACCAGCACTTGCACTTACTTCTCTATCTGAGAACAATTCAATACTTGCATTACCAAGCATTACTTTAAATTTGGGTCCAGGAGTAAATACAATTTTTCTTCGAATAATAGTAGCAGCATTTACATCCTCCTCTTTATCCTTGCTCGCAGCATTAATAGCAGGGCGAAATGAACCGAACTCACCAAACCTCACAGAGAAACCTTCTTCCAAGAAAGTAATCATGGTATCTTCTGCACCTTTTAGTATGACATCTACCATGGCACGATGTATACCAGTTCTCTGGTTTACTTCATTACATAGTTTTTCATAACTAATACTACCAATAAGAACATTAGCAGCAACGTACTTCTCTTGCTTGTTCTCCTTATCAAAGTTCAGCACGATTTTTTTCTTTCTATAGCGTATAGCCATAATAATAAATATTTAAATTAATAGTTATATCAAGAAGTCACTCAATTGACTTCTTGACAAAAATAGCACTATATATGTCAATTCAAAATGATAGTTCAATATTTATTTTAATTCACTACATACCAGTATATTACAACTCATTTTAAGCGTAAATGATTACAAAAACAAGAAAATACAGCAGAATTCTAAGTTCTATCAACAACACTACTATCAACTCCATCATTATTATCAACATCAGTACTTATATCTATCTATACAACAGGTCCTCTAATTCGTATAATAGCAGAATCAGATTCACTACTAACAACAGCCTCAAATACACCACTAATAATAACAGTGCTAAGTTCATCACTAACAACAGCCTCAAATACACCACTAATAATAACAGTGCTAAGTTCATCACTAACAACACTACTAAGTCCATGACTAACAATATTGCTAATACTCCTATTTATTTCATCATCTAGTGTAATTTTGCCAATTTTCATTTATCTTTGCCTTACTAATTAATTCAAGAAAGTTATGATACTGAACGAAAGAGATGCCCGTCATGAGCACGTATTGCAGGTAGCCCGCCAAATGATGACGGCTGCACGTACTGCTCCCAAGGGAAAAGGAATCGATATTATTGAAGTGGCCCTAATCACTGACGAAGAGATTAAACAATTATCGGACACTATGATAGCTATGGTAGAAGAACATGGAATGAAATTCTTCCTTCGTGATGCCGACAACATCCTAAGTGCCGAATGTGTTGTATTAATAGGAACGCGCGAGCAGGCACAGGGCTTAAACTGCGGGTATTGTGGATTTGCTACCTGTGCCGGACGTACTGATGGAGTTCCCTGCGCATTGAACAGCATAGATGTAGGTATCGCCATAGGTTCCGCATGCGCTACGGCAGCCGATTTACGCGTAGACACACGCGTCATGTTCTCCGCCGGATTGGCAGCACAACGCCTGAACTGGCTGAAAGACTGCAAGATGGTAATGGCAATCCCCGTAAGCGCATCCTCCAAGAATCCGTTCTTTGATCGGAAACCGAAGCAGGAAAACAATGCATAACAGTCACATCGATGCAGAAAACAAACTGACTTTAGATGCAGACAATAAACTGATTTTATAAATAACTAAATATATATAGTCTAATGGGAATCATGGTTGGACTCCCCAGCCCAAGCGGCTCGGAGAAAGATTTGCAGTTGAACTTCGGCAAAAACATGACCGTACAGGTAGAAATGAGAGCACCTCATTTGCCTGCCGAATGGCACATGCAGAGCGGTATACAGTTAACATGGCCACATGCCGGTACAGATTGGGCCTACATGCTGGCGGAAGTGCAAGAGTGTTTTATCAATATTGCCAGAGAAATATCGAAGCGTGAATTATTATTGATCGTCACTCCCGAACCGGAAGAAGTGAAAAAGCAGATAGCTGCTACTGTCAATATGGATAACGTCCGCTTTCTGGAATGTGCCACCAATGACACATGGGCCCGCGACCACGGAGCCATAACAATGATAGATACCGGCACCCCTTCCCTGCTCGACTTCACCTTCAACGGCTGGGGACTGAAATTTGCTTCCGAACTGGATAATCAAATTACCAAACATGCCGTAGAAGCCGGAGCCTTGAAAGGCCAGTATATAGACCACCTCGACTTCGTACTCGAAGGAGGTTCTATCGAAAGCGACGGAATGGGTACATTGCTTACCACTTCCGAATGTCTGCTTTCTCCCCAACGAAACGGACGACTGAACCAGGTAGAGATAGAAGAATACCTGAAATCAACCTTCCACCTGCAAAAGGTGCTTTGGTTAGATCACGGCTATCTGGCCGGTGATGATACCGACAGCCATATCGACACTTTGGCACGCTTCTGTTCTACCGACACCATCGCTTACGTGAAATGCGAAAACAAAGAAGACGAACATTACGAAGCACTGCTCGCAATGGAAGAACAGCTGAAAACATTCCGCACCTTAGCAGGAGAACCCTATCGCCTATTGGCCTTACCCATGGCAGACAAGATAGAAGAAGACGGCGAACGCCTGCCTGCAACTTACGCCAATTTCCTGATTATGAACGACGTTATTCTCTACCCGACATACAATCAGCCGGCGAATGACAAAAAAGCAGGAGAAGTATTGCAGCAAGCCTTTCCAAGCCATCAAATAATTGGAATAGACTGCCGTGCCCTGATTAAACAGCACGGTTCCCTACACTGTGTCACCATGCAATATCCGCTGGGTGTTATAAAGGAGTCATAAAAGAATTACAAAGGAGCTATAAAGGAATTATAAAATAATGAATGAATCAACCCACTAATTATTCATCATGAGAAAAATAAAAGTCGGAATCATCCAACAATCCAATACCGCAGATATAAAAGCCAATCTGATGAACCTCGCAAAGAGTATCGAGGCTTGTGCCGCTCACGGCGCACAACTGATTGTGCTCCAGGAGTTACACAATTCACTTTATTTCTGCCAGACAGAAAACACTAACCTGTTTGATCTTGCCGAACCAATTCCCGGGCCTTCCACAGGCTTTTATTCCGAGTTGGCAGCAGCTAATAAAGTAGTCCTTGTCACCTCTCTTTTTGAGAAACGTGCTCCCGGACTTTATCATAACACCGCTGTCGTATTCGACCGCGACGGAAGCATTGCAGGAAAATACCGGAAAATGCATATTCCCGATGATCCGGCTTACTACGAAAAGTTCTATTTCACTCCGGGAGACATCGGTTTTGAACCGATTCAAACATCTTTAGGAAAACTGGGCGTATTAGTATGCTGGGATCAATGGTATCCGGAAGCTGCCCGCCTGATGGCACTAAAAGGTGCGGAACTTTTAATTTATCCTACCGCCATTGGCTGGGAAAGCAGCGACACGGACGATGAAAAAGCCCGCCAACTCAATGCCTGGATTATTTCACAACGCGCTCATGCCGTTGCCAATGGGCTTCCTGTTATCTCCGTCAACCGTGTAGGACACGAACCCGATCCTTCCGGACAGACAAACGGTATCTTATTCTGGGGAAACAGTTTTGTAGCAGGACCACAAGGGGAATTTCTGGCACAAGCCGGAAACGATCACCCGGAGAACATAGTAGTGGAAATAGATATGGAACGTTCGGAAAACGTTCGCCGTTGGTGGCCTTTCCTTCGTGATCGTCGGATTGACGAATATGATGGACTTACCAAACGCTTTCTGGATTAAAGGCTTACCCATATACCTTCATTGCAGGAGGTTTATCTAATAAAGAAAAAAGAAGGGCACAGAGTTCAAATCTAAATTGAGAACTCTGTGCCCTTTCAATATATCATCATAAATAACTATCTCATTGAAACGTTATTTTTTTGTTGGCTAGGAAATTAGCCCCTCCATAAATAAACAATCCCAGGAATTGAGCCAGATATTCATTCACGTCCAATCCTTCTACCAATAAGACAAGAAATAAGAACTGTGCGGTGTAAGCCACGGCAAAAGCAGAACAAAAGAGCAGTATCTGTTTCCAGATACTATTCTTTTTATTTTCTA
>PPYE01158039.1_pt1 | contig 17131 bp, 19 predicted proteins | sample 1559881 | NCBI WGS metagenome assembly PPYE01 (sample SAMN08240022, study PRJNA423297) | Human gut metagenome, whole genome shotgun sequencing project. | reverse complement strand
GCCCTGTGCGCCAGCACAGGGGCGTGTGCCATGCACACGCGCAGCCGCGCAAGCGGCGGCTTTGAGGTTATTATACCATATTTTTAAGCTCACACTTCGCGCACTGCTCGCGTTCACTAAGAAATATGGTATCTATGCCGCCAGGCTCATGCTTCGCCTGCGGCTCGCATTCACCAACCGGACATATTATACCATATCACACGCCCGCGTGCCAGCCCGTACTCGGCGTCACCGGGGCGCGGGGCCCAGCGTGGTGCCGGGGTAGTACAGGGACAGGATCTCCTGATAGCTCTTGCCCGTCAATGCAAGCGCGTTTGCGCCGTACTGGCTCAGGCCCACGCCGTGGCCGTAGCCGCGAGTGGTGATCTCAAACAGATGCTTCTCCGTCCAGGTTATGGTGAAGGACGCGCTGCGCAGCCGCAGCGCCGCACGCACAGCCGTACCCTTGCAGGGTACGCCGCCGATGGTGATGCTGTCCACATAGCCCGCGGCCGTAAGCTGAGGCGTGCCGAACCATCCCGCTGCGTCGCCCTCCAGCACGATATCCGGGAACGCCGCGGCGATATCCTCCGCCACCTCCTGTTTGGTCACGGTGATGGTCTGCTCATAATCGGGGCTGGTAAGGTCCAGGGGAGAATCCACAGAAACCAGATACGGCACCGCCGCACCCCACACGGCCTCAGCGGCTTCCGTTTTGCCGCCGGATATCGCATGGTAGCAGGCCATGGCGGGCTGGCCGTCGTACAGCAGGATCTCGTCCAGCACGGAATCCACCACGGTGTACAGCCGGGTGCGGTTGGCCTCGTAGTCCTCGCCCCACATGGCGCGCATTACGGTGTCGGTGATGTAGCCCAGCCGCTGGGTGGGGTTGGCGCTGAAATACGCGCCTTTCAACGCCTCGTTGTCCGGGTCGGCCTGGGCCTTGACGGCCAGTGCGTAGCTGTGCGCGGCCACGGCCTGTGCGCGCAGGGCTTCGTCCGGATAGGTCATGGGCATTTCGGCCGCCACTGCGCCGCGCACAAAGTCCCGCACGGATACCTCTGCCACCTCTCCGGTGTTTTCGTCCAGAATGAGCAGGGGAGGCTCCGCGTCGTCTGCGGCGCTGGTGCCGGGCTGCGGCGCGGATGGCGCTTGCGTACCGTCCGTGACCGGCGGCGCGGAGGCGGACGGTGCGGGAGCTGTACCGGAGCCGCTTTCTTCGTTTTTTCCGGATGGAAAAAACAGCGCGGCCAGCGGCAGAATATAAATGAGCACGGCGAACAGGAGTACAAGCGGCAATACCTTTTTCATCAACGATCCCTCCGTTTTTTACTTTTGTGCGTTCTTTTCCGCGGGGGTTGTCCGCCCGGAACGCGCACGGGGCGGGGCGCCGCTTTCCCGCAGTGGCCGCCGCAACAGCGTTTGCAGACGCTTTGTTGAGGACGGGCCGGCTGCGCCTTGTTTTTTGCACCGGCAGAATGTATAATAAACTGTATGCATCTGGCTTTTGGAAAGCCGAAGAGGGGTGCAGAAATGCAGGAATAGGGAAAGGGGCGTAAAGGCATGTCTGTCAATCAGGAATTTGAGAAGACAGGCTCTATCGCATATCTATGCGACGAGTATCTCAAAAATAACTTCATCGACCCGGAAGCCAGCGAACGGCTGGGGGTCAAGCGAGGCCTGCGGAACCCGGATGGCACCGGCGTTCTGGCGGGGCTGACAAACGTCTGCGACGTCGTTGGCTACGACCTTGTGGACGGCAAACGCGTGCCAACGGACGGCAGGCTCATCTACCGGGGCATTGATGTGGAACAGATCGTCCGTGCGGCATACGCGGAGGACCGCTTCGTATTCGAGGAGGTCATCTGGCTGCTTCTGTTCGGCAGCTTGCCCACGCCGCACCAGCTGGCTTCGTTCAAGCAGGTGCTGGAGGCTCACCGCGAGCTGCCCAAGGACTTTGCCGAGGACATGATCATGAAGGCGCCTTCGCCGAATATCATGAACAAGATGGCGCGCAGCGTTCTGGCGCTGTATTCCTATGACGACAACCCGGAAGAGCAGTCGCTGACGAATATCCTTTCGCAGAGCATCGCGCTCATCGCCAGCCTGCCCACCATCATGGTGAACGCGTACCAGATCAAACGGCGCGTGTACGACCGCCAGAGCATGTACCTGCACCTGCCTCAGCCGGGACAGAGCACGGCGGAGCATATCCTCTCCACATACCGGGCGGACCAGAAGTTCACCAAGGAAGAAGCAAAGCTGCTGGATCTTTGCCTTGTGCTGCATGCAGACCACGGCGGCGGCAACAACTCGACCTTTGCCTGCCGTGTGCTGTCCAGTTCCGGTACGGATACCTATTCGGCCATCTCGGCGGCCATCGGCAGCCTGAAGGGTCCCAAGCATGGCGGCGCCAACCACAAGGTCATGGAGATGCTGGGCTATATCATGGAAGGCGTGAAGGACCATTCGGACGACGCCGAGATCGCTGCGTTTCTGCGCAGGATCCTGCGCAAAGAGGCGGGCGACGGCAGCGGCCTTATCTATGGCATGGGCCATGCCGTGTATACCAAAAGCGATCCCCGCGCCGTGATCCTGCGCCGCAACGCGGAGCATCTGGCTGTTGAAAAGGGCTTTGAGGATGAGTTCCGCGTGCTGTGCGCCGTGGAGCGCCTTGGGCCGGACGCGGTGCGCGAGGTAAAGGGCACAAAGGACGTGTGCGCCAATGTGGACCTGTTTTCCGGCCTGATCTACCGGATGCTGGGCATCAGCGAGGATCTGTTCACGCCGCTGTTTGCCATCAGCCGCATTCCCGGTTGGTGCGCGCACCGCGTGGAGGAGGTCGTGTTTGCAAACCGCATCATGCGCCCGGCTTACAAATATCTGGGGCATGAGCAGGAATATATACCGTTAGAGGAACGTGGATGAAAAAAGCGTTTTGCACCGGCACGCTGGCCGTGAGCCTGCTGCTGGGGGCCGCGCGCGCGGCAGACCTGTTTTTGAATACGGATACCGCCACGGGCTTTCTGCTTTCCGGCAGCGTCTGGACCCGGTACTGGCTGATGGCGCCTGTTGTCATTCTGGCGTGGCTGGCCGGGCTGTATGTGCCGCGCAAGCAGCCCTGCGGGCTGCGGCCGGGTGCGGGCGTGTGGATGAGCGGCGTGAATTTTGTGTTTGTGCCGCTGGCCTTCTGCAGTGAGCTGTACGGCTTTTTGACGGTGCTGAACGTGTTGTTCGGCACGCCGGAGCAGGCGGGCCGCCACCAGACGGCGGAGCGCATCCTGCTGGGGCAGCTGGCGGATGTGACGCGCGCGGCGCTGTTCGTCGTGTTCGGCGTGTGGTGCCTTCTGGTGTTTTTTGAAAACCGCGCCCGGGAAAAACGGGGCGGCTGGATGCTGTATCTGGGCGTGGCCGGAAGCGCCGCGTTTTACCTGCACACAGTGGTGCGTTTTGTGGAGCAGCCCGCCAGCCTGTACCGCATCCTGCCGGCGGTGGAGATTTTTTCCGCGCTGGCGGCGCTTCTGTTTGTGACGGCGCTGCTGCGGGCGCTGTATCTGCCCGGCGGCGTCGGCACGGCGCCGGCACTCAGCCGCTGCGGGCTGCTGGCTTTCTTCTTCTGCACCTGCCTTGCACTGCCCCAGGCCGTATGGCAGGGGATGAACGGCGTGGACACACCGGTCTCGTTTCCGCTGGCCATCACGCTGGGATGCACGGGCCTGCTGGGCGCGGCTTGCGCGCGGAACATTGCCAGGCGGGGATGATTTTATAACAGCACAAGCGCCCGGCGGAGTGTTCCGCCGGGCGTTTGTGATTTTGTCTGTTATTGATATTCCCGCTCCACATGCAGTGTGGCCAGGGCACTGGGGGCGTCCGAATGATGCGCCAGCAGGTTCCGGGGCTCGTTGATGTTGAGGACAAAGCCCTCCGGACCGTATCGTTTGTCCACGCCCTGTGCGTGATCCGGCGCGGATACCGCGTTGAGTACCCGCCCTTTCACCAACATCATGCGTCCCGAATCGGAAAGAGCTTCGATGCGTTCTGCTCTGCATTCCAGCGTGAGAAAGCTCTCCGCAATGCGCGGAGCACCCACAGTGCGGGCGGGCTCCGGCGTGAAGCCGCCCTCGGTAAACTCATCGTCCTCCATGCCGTTTTGGCGCACGGTGCGCATCAGCGCGTCAAAGTGCCGGACGGGAAGAAAGTTGACGCAGAATTCTCCGGTGCGGCGGATATTCGCCAGTGTGTGCGTGCTGGCCGGCAGCGGCACCAGCACATAAAAGCCGCCGCCGTCTCCGGGAAAGCTGGCCCATGCGCCGCAGCATACATTGCCCAGGCCGTTTTCTTTATACGTTGTAACGGCGTACAGGATGGACGGGATGCCGCAGGCGTATTCCAAATGGGAAAACACCTCACATTGTCCCGGCCATTGCTCGGGAAACGTTTCGGGCCGTGCGGCCTCGGTCTCAATTTTTTTCATGGCGGTTCGCCTCCTTTGCATTGATTATAAACACAGGGACACGACATCTGCGTGTCGTGTCCCTGTGTTTTTATTTTTTTGGCGCGCCATATACCGCGCACAGAGCCTGCGCCTCGGACGCCATGCGCGCCCGCAGCGCGGGCGGTTCCAGCACTTCGGCCTTTGCCCCGAACCCCAGCAGCCAGGCTGCCGCGACGTCTTCGTTGGTGTAGCCGATCTCCAGCAGCAGGCTTCCGTCCGGCTGGCGGGTATAGCAGGCCGGGCCGTACTCCTCCACGAGGCGGTAGCATTCGCTGGCCGCGACGCGGGCGCGCAGCAGTGTGCCGTCGTGGAAGCGCGCGTTGAAATCCAGCGCTTCGGGCGGTATGGCGCGGGGTTCAAACGTCTGCGCCGTGACGGACAGGAGCGTCAGGCGGTTAAGCTTGTACATGCGCCAGCCTGCCGCGTCCGGACACCAGCCGAACATGTACCAGTCTCCCCACTGAAATACGATGCGGTAGGGCTCCGCACATTTTTCTGCAACGCCTTTGGCATAGTAATAGGTGAAGCGCACACGGGCATGCTCTGCGATGGCCGTGCGAAGCAGCTCTATCTTCGGTGTCAGGCTCTCCCGGTAATGGGAGGAGAGGTCGATGAGCAGGTCGTCCGCGCCTGAGCCGCCCAGCTTTTCGGCCAGGCTGCGGGCCAGCGGCGCGGGGGAAACGCTGCCTACGCCCGCAGCTCCGGCCACCAGAGCGGCCAGCTCCGGGCCGGAGAGCAGCGTCTTGTCCAGCTTATAGCGCGGTTCAATGAATACCCCGCCGCCGTAGCCCTGCACCGTTACCAGCGGGACACCGGCCCGGCACAGTGCGTCGATGTCGCGCTCGATGGTGCGGCGCGACACCTCAAACCGCTGCGCCAGCGCGGGCACGGTGCTTTTTTCGGTTTGCAGCAGGATCGTGACGATGCCGATGAGACGGTCGATCTTCATAGAGCTTTCCTCAAAAAGCGCCCGGCGGGCGGAAGGGCTATCCTCCGCCCCGTCCCGGACGCGGCAGCTTTTTCAAAAACTTGCGGGCGTCAGCCCAGCGCGCGCACCTTGCGGTTCAGCTTTTCGTACACGCGGGCGCGCATCCATTCCTCGGTGGAGGCCTCCACGGCTTCGTCCAGCATGAACCAGCGCACGCCGCTGTTCTCGTCGGGCTTTGCCCGCAGCGCGTCTCCTGCGTCGGCTTCCAGCAGATAGGTTACGTTCAGATGCAGATGACACGGCACATATTTGCCGCGCTTTTCGTGCCCCTCCACCCAGAGGGTCTCCAGTGAGAAGATCTCCGGAAATACGGGCGCGACGTGAACGAGGCCCGTCTCCTCCCGGGCCTCCCGCAGAGCCACGGAAAGCAGGTCTGTTTCGCCGTCGGCGTGGCCGCCCGTCCAGCTCCATGCCCGGTACAGGTTGTGCCAGGCCATCAGCGCATGGGTACGGCTGCTGTTTACGATCCACGACGATGCGGTGAAATGCGCCACAAGGTTTTCCCGCGTGAACGCATCCGTGTTTTCCCGCAGAAAATGCAGCATCACGTCCCGGTCCACGGCTTCCTGCTCGCAGCAGGGATGGTATGCGGCAAGCTGCCGCTCCAGCTCCGGCGCCATCCCGTTCACCCCTTGTTGCGGATAACGAGGTTCTTTCCGCCGTTTTCAAACTGCTCGTACTTCGTCTCGAACGCTTTGGTATAGTCGATGAGCTTGTGCAGCTTGGAGAAGCCGTAGTTGCGGGAATCAAAGTCCGCGTAAATACGCGAGAGCATCACGCCCACCTGGGAAAGCGGCATATAGCCGTCCTCGTCGGAGTCGTGCTCTACGATCTCGCGGATTTTTGCTACGATCTCGTCCAAAGAGACGAACGCGGCGGCCAGTTCCTCGTCGTGATGCGGCTCCGCAGGCGCGGCGGGAACGGGCTCCGGTTCCTTTTCCGGCTCCGGCTTCTGACCCTTTTTGCCTGCGGCTTTTTTTGGCTGAGCGGGCTGGGCCTGCTTCTTCGCGGCTTTCGGCTGCTGGGCCGGCTGCTTGGAAGCCTTTTCGGACACAGCCACGGGCAGCGTCTCCTTTTTCATTCCCATCAGCACGTCCAGGTATTTGAAGGTGTCGCAGGCGGATTTGAACGCCGTGGGGGTCTTGCTCTCTCCCATGCCAATGACGAACATACGGCTCTCGCGCAGGCGCGCGGCCAGCCGCGTGAAGTCGGAATCTGAGCTGACGATGCAGAACCCGTCCACATTTTTTGTGTACAGAATATCCATTGCGTCGATGATCATGGCGGAGTCCGACGCGTTTTTGCCCTGTGTGTAGCTGAACTGCTGGATGGGCGTCAGGTTGTGCTCCAGAAGCATTTTTTTCCAGCTCACCATGTCGGGGGCCGTCCAATCTCCGTAAATGCGCTTGTAGGCGGGGGTGCCGTACATGCTCACCTCGTCGATGATCGTCTTGATGTATTTGGGCGAGACGTTCTCCGCGTCGATGAGCAACGCGATGACCTTTCCGTCGTTTTCCATATAGTCGTTCCTTTCGGGGGGCGCGGCCGTCGGCGCCCTTCATTGTTTTGTTATTTCCTATTATATACTTTTTTCGGGCAAATGTACAATTCGGATAAAATGGGCCGCAGGCTTGAAAGCTGCCGGGCACTGTGGTATGATAATGCGTATGAACAGCAAAGGCGCTGCCCGCAGGGTATGGTATACCCTGCGGGCGGCGCCTTTTTTGCTGCCGGATACAGCAAGGAATATGAGGATAAGGGGAAATGAAGTATGGAACCGTATAAACGCTATGTTCCCATCGATTATGCAAAATTCGCGCCGGACCTGCCTGAGGCGGAGCTGGAGGCCCGATACGGTCTGCCTGCCCATGTGCAGTTCTGCAGGGAATGTGTGATGAGCAACCAGAAGCCCAATTCATGCTATGAGTTCGAGCATACCATCAACAGCGTGAAAAAAAGCATGCACATCGGGGAGGACGGTGTGTGTGACGCCTGCCACGCCTGCCGCAACAAGGTGGGCAGGATCGACTGGGAGGACCGGGAGCGCCGGCTGCGGGAGCTGTGCGACCGTTACCGCAGAACAGACGGAAGCTACGACTGCCTTGTGCCCGGCTCGGGCGGCAAAGACAGTTTTTACGCGGCGCATATGCTCAAATACAAGTACGGCATGCACCCGCTCACCGTCACCTGGGCGCCGCATATCTATACGCCCTGGGGGTGGGAGAACTTTCAGGCATGGATTCACGCGGGCTTTGACAATTACCTGTGTACGCCCAACGGCATGACGCACCGCCTGTTGACACGGCTCGCCACCGAAAACCTGTTCCATCCGTTCCAGGCGTTCATTCTGGGCCAGAAACAGCTTGCTCCGAAAATGGCTGCGAAATTCGGCATCCCACTGGTGTTCTACGGCGAAAATGAAGCCGAGTTCGGCAATCCCATTGCGGACAATGAATCCGCGCTGCGGGACGAGCATTTCTTTGCCACGAATTCCCGGGATAATATCTATCTGGCCGGCGTGTCTCTCCGGCAGCTGGAGGAGGATTTCAAGGTGGACCCGGCGGACCTTGCCATCTATCTGCCCAGCGATACCTCGGACATCGAAAAAAACCACATTCAGGTACATTATCTGGGCTATTATCTCAAATGGCACCCGCAGGGCGCCTATTATTACAGTGTGGAGCACGGCGGCTTTAAACCCAGCCCGGAGCGCACGCAGGGTACCTATTCCAAATACAATTCCATCGACGATAAGATCGACGATTTCTTCTATTACACCACCTATATCAAATATGGCATCGGCCGCACCAGCTATGACGCCGCCCAGGAGATCCGCAACGAAGAAATCACCCGCGAAGAGGGAGTGGCGCTTTGCAAGCGCTATGACGGCGAATTCCCCACGCGCTTTGAGCAGGAGATATGGGATTACCTCTCTCTTGATGAAAGGCATTTCCCCTACGCGAGCAGGCTGTTTGAACAGCCCGCCATGGACAGAGAATACTTCATGCACCTGGCGGACCGCTTCCGTTCACCGCACATCTGGATGTACCGGAATGGCCGGTGGGAGTTACGCCATAAGCCCTTTGAGGGGGATTCCGAATGCAATTACGGCGTGCCTGCCGAAAAACGTTAAAGGAGGAAGCGGCATGGCGAAAAAAATACGCCTCATCGCCCGTCTGGACGTAAAGAACGACCATCTGGTAAAGGGGATTCAGCTGGAAGGATTGCGCAAGCTGGGAGACCCGCATGATTTCGCGGCAGATTATTACCGGCAGGGTGTCGACGAATTGCTGTATATGGACATCGTCGCCAGTCTGTACAACCGCAACAACCTGTCGGCTATCGTGCGGCGCACCACGGACGACGTGTTCATTCCCATCACGGTAGGCGGCGGCCTGCGCAGTGTGGACGATGTGCGGAGCATTCTTCAGATGGGGGCGGACAAGGCGGCCATCAATACCGCGGCCATCAAGGACGAGAGCATCATTACCCAGGTGGCCGAGGCGTTCGGCAGCCAGTGCATGGTGTTGGGCATCGAGGCGAAAAAACGCCGGGACGGCCCGGGTTATGAGGCTTATTATGACAACGGGCGGGAACACTCGGGCAAGGATGTCATCGAGTGGGCACGGCGCGGCGTGGCGCTGGGCGCGGGCGAGATCCTGCTCACCAGCGTGGACAAAGAGGGATTTGAACGGGGCATGGACTGCCCGCTCATCCGTGAATTGTGCGCGGCCGTCAGCGTGCCCGTCATCGTTTCGGGTGGGTGCGGCGGCCCGGGGGACGCCGCAGCCGCGGCACAGGCGGGCGCGTCCGCCGTGGCCGTAGCCAGTATCCTCCATTACAAGAAAACAACGGTGCCGCAGCTCAAGGCCGGCATTCGGGAACACGGGATAGAGGTGCGCTGAAAATGAAGATAACAGTGATCGATTACGGGCTTTCGAATCTGCTCAGCGTGCGGCGTGCCTTTGAGTATTTCGGTGCGGAGGTGGAGGTTACCGGCAGCCGCAGCCGCATCCTGTCCGCGAAGGCGCTGGTGCTTCCCGGCGTGGGCGCGTTCAAGGACGGCATGGCGGGCCTCTCCGGTCTTTCTCTGGCGGATGCCATCGCCGATAAATGCGCTGTAGGCACGCCGCTTCTGGGCATCTGCCTGGGCATGCAGATGCTCTTCGATGAAAGTGATGAGTTCGGACGTCACAGGGGGCTGGGACTGATCCCCGGGCGAGTGGAGCGCATTCCCGGCGTGGACACGGACGGCGCGCCGCAGCGCGTGCCCCATGTGGGATGGGCGCCCGTTCTGCCGCCGCAGAAGCGGGGCGGAAGCTTCAGAGGAACGGTGTTCGAGGATGTTCCCCCGGGCGGGGAGCTGTATTTCGTTCACAGTTATGAGGCGAAGCCCGCCTATGACGCGCACCGCCTGGCAGACACGGTATACGGCGGCCGCAGGCTGTGTGCGGCGGCGCAGAAGGGCAGTGTCATCGGCTGCCAGTTCCACCCGGAGAAAAGCGGAAAGCTGGGGCTTTCCGTCATACACCGCTATCTGATCCTATGTGAGGCAGCACATTAAATTTTGTTTAATTGGGAGAAAAACGCCGCAGCTCTTTGGAAAAGCTGTGGCGTTTTTTTCGGAAATAAAGCGGAAAATGAAAAAAGCGCCACCGGTGGAGCCTGGAAAAAGGAAAGGCCCGGGCGGAACAAATCTTTTGGCTTAGATTGGTGCTTTTCAGCGGACCCGTCATATGGTATAATAACCCCCAAAGCTGCCGCTTGCGCGGCTGCGCGTGTGCGCCGCACACGCTCCTGTGCTGGCGCACAGGGCTTTGAGAACATTGAACCATGCAAAACCGCAGCAGGTGCGGTTTTGTTGAGGCCTCTTTGCGGCGTCATGGTATAATATGCCCGCCCGCTGAATGCGGATGATATGCGAAACATGATGTGAAAATTTGATAGAGTTGACCGGCTTCTGCCGTGGGAACGGCGATATGTTTACATGGAATAAGGGACGGCATTTTTTTTGCCGGCCGGAGATGGAATGAGGTGCAGAGAGATGGCGGAGCAATATCCCCAGATGGACGGGCGCTGCGGTACAGCGTGTGCGTATGCTGCACGGGTACGGCAGTTTGCCGAACAGCGCGGAGTCTCTTTCGATGACGCTATGACAGAGCTGGAAGAGCGGCTGGAGCAGGTGCGCTGGAAGGTCATGCCCGCAGGCCCGCAGCGGCGGGAGAACTGTGGGACGTTGGACGTGCCCGCTGAAGAATGCCGCGTGCTGCGGCTGGTGCAGGGCATCGCATCCTGCTACGGCATGACGGCGCAACAATATATGGAAAGCGCTTACGTGGATGACTTTTTCAGCGGCGTGGCAGATGGACGCAGCGGAACGGCGGTGGCGATCTCTGCGGCCGTGGAAGCTGCGGAGGAGACCGGGGCGCAGCCGACGGAAGACAAAGAGTTGCCGGGTGGGGGCAGCGGCCGCGAGTTTATATGGAAATTGCTGGAAAGCTGGAAGCGGCTCCGGCTGCCTGCGATGACGAAAAACACCCGGCGCTTTGTGCTGGCCTTTGGGCTCACGCTCGGGGGCGTGCTGCTCATCGTTGCGGCGGCGGGCATTTACCGCTGGGGCTACAACGGAGCCATTGCGGAAAAGGGAACCTATGACGCGGGTTTTGCCGCGGCTATGGCGGAGCGCGGCACCTATCAGGAAGGCTATGATGCGGCCATCGCGGAAAAAGGAACCTATGACGACGGCTATACCGCCGGCTTTGCCAAGGGCAAAACCGAGGGCTACGAGGAGGGCTATGCCGCAGGGCATGAGGACGGCTCCAGCGAGGGATACGATGCCGGATATGATTCCGGTACGTCGGACGCGGCGCAGAGCGCGGCGGAAGCGGAGAAGAACACACGTGTGTGGGTGTCCAAGCGCCTCGGTTCCCGGTACCACAGCTCACCGGACTGCCCGCTGGTCATCAAACCGAAGGAAATGACGCGGCAGGAAGCCGAGGACGAAGGCTATACGTCCTGCGATTGGTGCTGGTGAATACACGAAGAAAGTAAAACGGCGTCCCGCCGAAACGCGGGACGCCGTTTTTGCCGGACGAAGCCTGCCGGAGCAGAAAACAAAAACACGCCCCGAAGGGCGTGTCGGCTGCGAATTATTTACGGAAGCAATCGCTGCAGTAGACCGGACGGTCTGTACGGGGCTGGAACGGAACTTTGCAGGAACGGCCGCAGGAAGCGCATACAGCGTCAAACATCTGGCGCTCGCCGCCCTGGCGGTTGTTGGAAGCACCTTTGCGGGCATCGCGGCAGGGTTTGCAGCGCTGCGGCTCATTGGTGAAGCCCTTTTCAGCAAAAAACTCCTGCTCGTTGGCGGTGAAGGTGAATTCCTGTCCGCAATCTTTGCAGACGATCGTTTTGTCTTGGAACATGTGGTACCTCTTTAATTTAGTTCGCACTTCGGCGATTAATTAAGTATACGCTATAAAAGAGGGAATGTCAATCAAAACTTTAAAAAAGTTAGAGACGGCGGGAGAAAATAAAAAGGCCCGTCATAAAGCCGGGCTCCCAACGGGCGCGCAGTTCATTTCAGATGAAAAAAGATACCATGCAGACGCTGAAACACAGGTGCCATTGGACTCCGCGAAAGCTTGCGCCGCAAAATTTTGTGGGCGGATGGGGAAAGGAGGCGGAAGCATGAGAAAAGCCCCGCTTCGGCGGGGCTTTTTGAATGGCGCGCAGTCCATTCCGATGTGGAACATCGCAACACTATAGATGCCCGAGAATATCCCAGGTTTAAAGAAAAACCCAGATTATAGATTTCGTTCTGCCTGTATCTGTTCAATATGCCAGCCAGCCATTTCTTGTTTTTCCTTCTCATATAGCTGAGCGTTCACGACACGAGCATTTAATTCAAGCATCCCTTTCTGTGGTCGGTCAGAATACACATATCTGTGCGCGTGTTGAATAATCATGCGTCTAAATAATTTGCTGTAATATGGTGAATGATCTAAGTCTTTATAAGGACCCTTTGCACCTACCTGTGTGAAGAGAATCAATCGAGGTGATAGTGGCATCAGTATATTACAATTTTTTCTTCCCCATCCTCCCTTGAAATCATAATCGTCTGCATTTCTGTAATTCAAACAAATTACAGGGTCATCAGAAGTAGGAAACGAAATATCTTCAGAAGCATGGAGAACTCGCCAATCATGGTGTTCAGCTACCTTCAAAGTGGATGACAATAGGTGTTTCAAATTATCAAGATATGATCCTCTTCCCACAACAGCTTTTATTTCAACCAAGCTCTGTTCTTTATCTACTGTTACTTTCATTGGGAAAAAACTTTCTCGTACAGGTTTTTGAAATTGAAACGCAGGATATCCCTTTTTTATTTTTTCTGCTTCTCTATTTATTTTTGCGGTAGTCTCTTCCAATATCTTTGGAAATATTTTTATATTTTGTTCGGTTAATCTTAAGCCCCGCTGGGGAAGCCTGCTTCGCACCACCGTTGTACGTGCATGTGACGTGTTCAAAAAGGCGTTTGTGGTGGTGGTCGTTGTGGCCGCCGTTTTCTGGGCGCTGGCCTATTCCGGCAGCGGCGATATGACAGGAAGCGTACTCTATAAATTCGGAAAAGCCATCGAGCCTGTGACGAAATTTTTCGGTATGGGTTGGCAGACCTTCCTTGCCTTCGTATCCTCTATGATCTCCAAGGAAGCGGTGCTCGGCGTGACCAGCGTTCTGTTCACCGGTGCGGGTTCTATCTGGGAAGCCACGGCTACCGGTGCGGCAGACGCCAATATCGGTCAGATCATCGCCGCCTCCATCTCCAAGCCGGAGGCACTGGCGTTTATTCTTGCCGTAAATTTTAATGTTCCCTGCCTGATGGCACTGAATGCCACGCTGCATGAGACACATTCCGCAAAATGGACGGTACGCATTGCCCTGTACTACATTGCCACCGCGCTGATCATCTCCTGCCTGACCTATCATATTGCAGGGTTGTTCTTCTGAGGAGGCGGTAGCCATGTCCCTTTTGGAACTTCTGGACGCGCCGGGCATTCATTCCACGGCGCAGCTTGCCACCGAACTCGGTACGACGCCGGAAATGGTGGAGGCTAAGCTGGAACGGTATGCGCAGCTGGGCTATGTAAAGAAAACCGTCATGTCCGCCGATTGCGGCGGGAACTGCAAAAAATGCCATGGGTGCAGTGGGCTGAAAAGCAGTGTTGCTTCCGTAGTCTACTGGGAAAGGGTGAGATAAGATGCAGGCTGTCTGGATCGCATTGACGGTTCTGATCGTTGGTGGGTGCATATGGTCGCTGATCCGGCGATTCACGAGCAAAAAGACCTGCTGCGGAACGGAAAAGCAGCCGCGCATCCGGGCAAAAAAGCTCTCCGCTCCCATTGGCAGCCTGACCGTAAGGATCGGCGGGATGCGCTGTGAAAACTGCCGCCGCAGTGTAACGGCGGCACTGGATGCATTGGATGGTGTTGCTGCAAAGGTCAGTCTGGAAAACGGCACGGCAAGAGTCTCCTTTGAGCGTCCACTCAGTGATGAAGAACTGGCACAGGCCATTGAATCCGCCGGGTTTGATGTGTTGGAGATCCGTCGCTGACGGCAATAATACGAACCATGCAAAATCACGGGTTGAGGAGTTACACCGCATAAAGAGCGCACTGCAAGCCCAAGCGGATGCTATTGGTGCATTCATGTTCGAGGTGCAGGAGCTGGACACGCTTTCCGAATTTGACGAAAACTCTGGTTGACCGTTATCGATACGGTGACCATACACGCCGACGGGCGAATGACATTCAAGTTCCAGGGCGGCATAGAGATTGACGCATAAATCCGGAACACATATAGTACACAAGATTTAATGATTAAGCAGGACGACGATGCCAAAAATGGTTGGCATCGTCGCCCTGCTTTTTATGTAATGTTGCTTCGCATCAGAAGAAGTCATCTCTGATTGAACATCGTCGTTGCGTCGTAGCGTTCTTTGCCAGATAAAAACGGAAGCTCCGGCAGTGTGTCCTTCGTTACGATCGTGTCCAGCATTTCCGCAAAGCCCTTCGGATCTTTGATCTGATACTGCATATGGTTGAAATTCTGAAACACGGGAAAATGGCCGTGGGGATAGGCTTTCATCACGGCACCCCGGTATTTAAAGTGCTCCTCGATGCTTCCAAATTCAAAAAAGGTATTCTTTTGCAGCTCTTCCGGGAATACAGGGAACGGCTTGTCCTCCAGACTGCACAGCATCTGGCGGTGCTGAGCTTTGTACGTCAGGGCTTTTCCAGCGGCGATGAAATAGGGCTTGATGTCATCGTCATCGCACCATAAAATCTTTTTCAGCGTTCCACCCTTTGACCAATACAGGCTCTTGATGGCCAAATACAAAAACGGCGCCATAATATGGCGGGTCACCTTGCCGATTCTCGCAAACTGCCCGCCGTCAAAAAACACATGATGAACCGGCAGCTTCGTTTCTGCAAGAAACGCACAGGCCAGGTCTGCCCCCAAGGAGGACGCCACCACCAACGCAAGCTCCGTGATCCGCTGCTCGACCAGATAAGCCTCCAACTGCCGCAGCTCGTCCGCCTTGCTGATATAGTTCTGTCCCGCACAGTAGACGGTAGAGGTTGGCATTATGCAGTAATATCTGTCTTTCAGATGCTCCGCCACCGGACTGCTGCTCTTGCCGGTCACACCCATGGCGTGAAAGAACAGAACGGCCGGGTTCTCTATATTCCCGACTGTCTGAAAAATCATAAAGCACCTTCTTTTTTGAATCTACGTTTCCATTTAATGTTCCGCAAGCTGGAACTCAATTATTTTACGCCATAAAGGATGCCTTTTCGAAAAGACAGATAGATCGGCAGGCCGCCGAGTACATTTATGAAAGCGCCAACCGCAAAAACAATGCAACCTGCTTTTGCGCCGATGATGATACCGAAAATTCCTCCGATCACAATCAGCCCGAAGCTCACATTCCTCTGGTATCGCAAAGCAATTTCCTTCTCGTGGATCTTTTCAAGATATATTGTAAAGGCAATTCCAATCACGAGAACGACCATATCCGCCACAAGGAGGTAATTTAATTGATGAATCGTGTAAACGATTCCACTGATGAGTTGAATTATCCAACCAACATCACAAATCAATCCAAGAATCAGAAACCATTTATCCGGCATGGTTATCGTATAACGCTTCCCTGCCTTTTCGAACGTTTCTAATTCCCTTATATGATCTTCTGTACGCTTACGCTTTGTATGTAGTCGATCATTTATAGACATCATATTACTCCTTTTCCTCTTTGGATTCAGATTCGTCGACCTCAACGGAATTTGAATATTATAGATCCATCCTCCATGCTTCGGGGCAAATCTGGAGAGGATTGCTTGCAATCTCCAACTTTATCATCAAATCAGCACACTGCACTGCGGATTCCCACAACAAGAGCTGCAATGATTGCAGCACCAACGAGCCAGATTGCCGTTAAAACCAACCTTTTCCTAAACATCTGCGTCCAAGACTGCACATAATCCATATCTTCAAGCCCCGGAATAACCCAGAACTTGCTGAACCTTACCCAGATCTCATCTATGATAAATCCGTCATACCAGTTCATCACTTCAAGAAAAAGCACTGCCTGTAGGTACGCCGATTTGAAATCGGATGCCCGATTCCATAAACCGATAATCCCTAAAAGCAAAGCTGCCATCACAATATAGAACGCGATCATGAAATGCTTTCGTTTTTTCCTGATCGTAATTTCATCAATAAGCCCGATTTCTACCGCCCGTTTCCGCACTTCTCTGGGGTAAAAATAGATTCCATTCAGGGCATTGTCCTTTACTGCGATCTTCACCATAAGTGTAAAAACGAGCAGGTAAATGATAAGTTGAACAGCAATCATCAGATCTACCTCCGCAAATAACGATTTGTCAGCAGCCCCATACATCCTTAATCCACGTTATGGTTTTCTCTCCCATTATGCCGCGCTCGGCATAGCACGCCTCCGGATTTTCCTTCTCTGATTTTATGAAGTACTTGATCTCTGCGCCGCAGTATTCCAGCATCATGTGGCTCATATGGTCAAAAGCGATATGCTGATACGGATGTGAATAGCTGCTCGATTCCAACCTTCTGCACAGAATTTCGCAGCTTTCGGTGGACGGCCATACGGTGTCAACTTTCGTAGAGAACATGAGAATCGGGATTTTCAGATTCTCAATCGGTATTACGGATTCCGGAACGACCTCCTTGCCCGTGTTGATCTCCAGAAGATTGAATTCCTTTGCTTTCCAGAAAAGTGACAGCATATTGAATTTCCGGACTTTATACGGTGTAAACGGCAAACTTTCTCCCTCATACGACCAGCAGCATTCTCCTGTCGGCTGCGAACCGGAAAGTCCCTCACTGTAATACCATGACGGTGTTTTCACGATGACACAGGAGATTTCTGGATAAGTGAGAGCCGCCGCAAAGGTATACTCGCTCCCCTTGGAGGTACCGTCCATTCCGATTTTCTGATAGCCCTTTTCTTTCAGCCAGGAAATGACCGTGCCGATTCTCTCAACCGGAACTTTGCTAAATAGTGTCTACACAAGATCAGGTCAAAACGGTACACCAAATAGCAATGCAACGAATTTGCACAGCAGCCAGA
>PPYE01343825.1_pt1 | contig 17135 bp, 13 predicted proteins | sample 1559881 | NCBI WGS metagenome assembly PPYE01 (sample SAMN08240022, study PRJNA423297) | Human gut metagenome, whole genome shotgun sequencing project. | reverse complement strand
AGGGGCTTGTTGTCAGGAAATGCGGTGTAATGCGCTGTTTCACAGGGTTTTGCCAGTTCTCACAAAATATTTCAGGGAAATTTTATTCAAATATAACGTAAAGTGCCTTATATGATTCTCAAGAAAATGGATTTTGAAATTGATCAGGCGGGCCTTCATAGCGCTTTGTCTTGAAAGTCGCTACGGATGAAAGAGTGGTGATGATATATGGTGAGGGCAATAGCGGAAATTGCAGCAGAGTATGATGTGTTGGAACAGGCCCTCCATACGGGTACCTTCCAGCAGCAGTCTCCCACTGGTAAGACAGAGATGGATCAGCAGAGCCAGAAGCCGGAACTGGGAGAAAAAAAGAAATGGTATCAAAGGATATTCGAAAAAAACCAGAGTAAGGGCCTGACAGAAATGCAGCAGCGCGATAGTTTCTGGCAGGTGGAGTCATGGCTGCTTTTGCGGGCTAAAAATAAAACTAATTCGACAAACGTGTTTTGTCCACATTTTTTCCGTGGTTGAGATGCGCCTGTTTATTTGTTAAAGTGAAGTTTGTGGCACAAGATATCAGCATTTCAGCACGAGATAGAACGGATGAAGTACAGTATATGCTTGGAAACCCTGGGATGAGGATATAAGGAGAATAAGTAATAATATGTTTAAGAATATGAGTATCAAAAAAAGTTTGCTACTGGGATATGTAATTACAATTGTTGTGTCTTTTGCTATTATTGTTGCCAGCATGATGATGATGTCGAATCAGAAAAATGCGTATGGGAATTTATTGGATCAAGATGCTGCCGCTAATGAACAGATTTTATATGTCAGAGTAAATTCTATTTTAGCAGGCCGGGCGATTCGAGACGCGTTGCTGGTTCCTGATAGCGAAGCAAATAGCGGTTTGATTGCCGAGGCGGAAAATGCTCTCGAGCTTGCTCAAGAGTATTTGGAGATGTTCCAAATTTCATTTCCTGAGCATATTGAGGATCGGAGTTTGCTTCAGGAGTATGAATCGATTTATAATAATTACAGCGGCATGGCACAAAAGTTGATTGAACTGTATAATAACTACGACAGAACCCAAAATGCGGCGTATTTAGAGCAGGCATCTGACTATATTTATACTACGGTCACTCCTGAAGAAGCGAGAATGGCACAAGCTGCTGAAAAACTTGACAATCAACTGGTGGACGGTGTGGCGGAGCAGCGTGAGCGTATTCATAAAAATCTAACGGTGTCGATGATTGCTTTGATAGTTATTACCATCATTGCTATAATTTTGGTAATTATGCTAGGTCTTGCTATCATTAAGAATATTATGGCTTCTATAGAGCAGGTTCGGCGTGCGTTGATTGGTTATAGCAAGGGCGATTTGCAGGTTCCTGTTGAATATGAGAGCAAAAATGAGTTGGGGGAAATGTGTGACGCAATTCGAACAAGCCAGCATATCCTTGGTGAAGTTATCCATGATACCAGTAATTTGCTGAGTGAGATGGCAGCGGGTAATTTTAATGTTAAAAGTAAGGATGAAAAGTTGTATGTTGGTGAGTTGACCACCATGTTTCGTTCTATCCGTGAAATCAATCATCAGTTGAGTGATACGCTGGCTCACATCACCTTGAGTGCCGATCAGGTTGCTGCCGGTTCTGAGCAGATTGCCAACGGCGCGCAGAGTCTGGCCCAGGGAACGACTGAGCAGGCCAGCGCAATTCAGGAGTTGTCCGCTACCTTTGCAGAGATATCCAATAGTGCCAAGAAAAACGCACAGGGTAGCGCTGGTGCAATGGAGAAGACAGAGTATGCCAGTTCCCAGTTGGAAGAAAGTAAAAAATATATGGACGATATGGTTATTGCAATGAAGAAGATTTCTGAGTCTTCTGGGGAGATCAGCAATATCATAAAATCCATCGAGGACATTGCATTCCAGACCAATATTTTGGCACTGAACGCAGCTGTTGAGGCGGCCAGGGCTGGAAGCGCAGGCAAAGGATTTGCGGTTGTCGCTAATGAAGTTCGGGATCTGGCCAACAAATCGGATCAATCAGCAAAGGCGACAAAGGTGCTTATTGAAACCTCTTTGGCTGCGGTTCGAGATGGAGACCGCCTTGTAAGTTGTGTTTCTGACTCCCTCAAGAGGACAGTGGATGCGACAGAAGCAGTCAAGAAGTCCATGCACGAGGTAGATGAATCTGTCAGAAAAGAGGCTGAGGCGATTGCACAGGTTATGGAAGGTGTTGACCAGATATCGTCTGTTGTTCAGACCAACTCTGCGACCAGCGAGGAATCCGCTGCTGCCAGCGAAGAGTTGTCCGGCCAAGCATCGCTGATCAAGGAATTACTCAACAAGTTTACACTGCGCAGCAGTGATTCCGGGACAGTTTCTCGTTCCATCTATCAGGGTGAAGAAATGCCCTTCAATCAGGAAAAACGGGAAGAAATTTTTGCAAAGTACTGATCAGAGGTGTTTTATGAAGGAACAAGAGATAAAAGATAACATTGTGTCCCAACTTTCTAAACTTTCTGGGGAGCAACTTGAAGCAATCACGGCTTATCTGCAGATACTGACCGGGGAAGACAATGAATCAGATGTATCCAATCAGTATCTGACATTCTGGTGCGGCAACCAACTATACGGCCTGGGGATCAGTCAGGTCCTTCAGATTGTACCGATGACGGATATAACGCCTCTGCCGGACTTTCCTGACTATATCAAAGGCATTCTTCCCGTTAGAGGCGAAATGATTCCTATTATGGATCTGCGCCTGCGGTTGGGATTAAAAGAAACTGTTCATAGCGATAGTACCTGTATCGTTTTAACCCATATCGACAGCCATTCTTTTGGTATCATTGTGGATGGAGTGAACGATGTAGTGACCATAACAGATCAGGATATTTGTACATCGCCGCAGTCCGAGCATAAGGCAAATTATCTGGCAGGGATCACACAGCGGGAGCGGGTCATCTTGCTCTTGGATATGAATTACATTCTTAGCGAAAAAGAGGTCGGAACTATTTTGGATGCATCAATGTAGTGTCTGCAAAAATCAGAATCTACCTTTGATATGACGAGCATCTAAGGAAACGGTTGTAAGCATCAAATAGCAATAGCGCCAGCCTGTATCTCGGGCTGGCGCTATTGCTATTTGACGCTGCGTTTTTCCTGCCCTATCCCCCCTTATTTATTTGGCAGCGGGCTTGTAACTCATCATATACCTTATCAGCGGTGGTCGCGGCTGAGCGAGGAGCAGCAGGACGTTATATTCCAACTCATTGATAAAATGTAAATGGTATCTCTACTGGAAACAAGAAGCGGCGGACCGGAAAACCGGTCCGCCGCTTCTGTGCGATTGAGCGAATTATCTCGCCCGGTAGAGGAAGGTTACGATCTGTGCGCGGGTGCAGGTGTTGTCGGGACTGAAAGTTGTTGCGGTAGTCCCGGCGGTAACGCCCTGCGTCACAGCCCACTGGACCGCGTCGGTGTAATACGCGTCACCAGCGACGTCCGTAAACACACTGCCGCCGCCCACCGCCGGAGACTTCTCATAGCGGTAGAGGAATGTCACGGCCTGCGCACGAGTGCAGGTTGCGTCAGGGCTGAATGTTGTGGCGCTGATGCCGGAGGTGATCCCCTGGGCAACCGCCCACTGCACAGCGTCATAGTAATAGCTGCCGTAGGCCACATCGGCAAACGGGTTGTTCCCGCTGGCCTTGGGAGAGCCCGCAGAGCGCCAAAGGAAGGTCACAATCTGAGCGCGGGTGCAGGGGTTGTCTGGGCTGAACGTTGTTGCGGTAGTCCCGGCGGTGATCCCATTCTCCACAGCCCATGCCACCGCGTCGGCATAGTAAGCGCCGGAAGCCACGTCTGTAAATACTGGAGCGGGGATCTGCTCCTGGATCTTCGCAAAGCTGGCGTCCACGGTCACCTTGCCGCTGGGCATGATAAAGGTGTACTTGGTGTCGCTCACCTTGGTCACCTCCACCTGGGTCCCATCCCGCTCGGTAACGGTCAGCCGATCCAGCTCATAACCGCTGTCGGGCTTGACGGTCAGGGTGACTTTCTCGCCCTTTTCGGCTCTGGAGGGGGAAGCGGTGACCTTGCCATGGGAGATGGAGGACGAGGGGATGCTGACCAGATTGCCGCTGGAGGAGGAATCTCCCCCACCGCTGCTTCCACTGCCGCCACCGCCGCCAGAGCCACCGCCGTTGTAGGACCACTGTGCGGTAATGGTAACTGTCTGTCCACCATCTTGTGCAGCGGTGTATTCTGTGATCTTGCTGTTATTCAGATACCATCCCTGGAAGGTATAACCAGTGCGGTTCGCCGTGGGAAGGCTGAGTGTCTCTCCGGCAGGAACTTTCACCGTGTACCTGATATTGTCATAGCCATAATCCAGCGTCACGGTATCTGCCTTTTTTGCACTTTCTCCAGCAATCAGAGAGATCTTGCCGCCGCTTCCAGCTGCCGCAATTGCTTCTTCTGCCGTCTTGTGGTAGGTAAACTGTTTCCCATCTGCAGTGGCAGCCTCGAACTTCAAGCTGCTGTCTGCATACTGGGCAACCGAGGAATCAAAGCTGCCGCCTGTTACTGTAATGGTACTACCATTTGCGTTATTTTCCTCGTTTGCATCATCATCCTTGCGGCTGATGCGCACATCGCCGGTATAGGCGCCGCCCTGAACGGTCAGACTGGCAGAAGATCCTTCGACTGGTACGCTGCTGTTATTGCTCTCAAAAATGCGCAGGGCATAGTCCTTGCCGGTAACGGTACAGTTCTCTAGTGTCACCTTGGCCTCGTCATGGCCATAGTTGCGGGCAACGCTGATGCCGCCCTTCATACTGTCAATCGTGGTGTTGGAAATTTTGACCTCGGCCCCGGCGCTGATTTCGATCCCGTTGGAACTCCAGCCCTCGTAGGTGGAGTTAGAGCCGGTAATGGTGCAGCCCTCTACGCTGCCTTTCACTGTGCCATTCGCATCATAACCGGCGACAATGCCCTTGGTCAGAGCCGCTTCCTGTCCGTTGTCGCAGTTAATCACGCAGTCCTTGATTTCAAATGCGCCGTTGCGCACATCAAATGCCGCGCGGTTAAACTTTTCAACGGTCAAGCCAGAGGCAATAATTTTGGCATTACTTGCCGTGCTCGGAATCTTGAATACGCCGAAGCCTGTCTGGGTCGCAGCGGTGTCTCCGAAGCCAGTCAACTTGGCATTGAAGATGTTAAGCGTACCGGCGGTGATCTCAAAATAGACCTCCGTGCTGTCCGTTTTGCCTGTGATGGTCTTTCCGTTGCCGACAATGGTGACGTCCTTGGTAATCGAAATTTTTTCGGTCAGGGATACGTCCGCTACCAGCGTAATATCGCCGGGCGTTGCATCCTCGCCGGTGGCAGCGCTAACGGCGTCCTCCAGCGAAGTATAGGTGGTTCCATTGTATACGGCAACCACGCCCTCGCTCACAGAATCTTCGATTTTCTCACCGTTTGCGTCTGTGCAGCCGACAACAGTTGCGCCCTCCGGGGCTTTGCTGATCTGGCTGTTGAGCAGTACAGTGCTGGCGCTTCCACCGTTCGTGATGTCTCCGGTAACGGTTGAATCAGAAACCGAGATGCTGCCGGTACGGTCTGAAATGGTCGTACCGTCAATACCACCGTTCAGGCTCGCGCCCTCGACGGTAGCGGTTGCCGTAACAGTGTTCAGACGAACCGCGTCGAAATCAACGCCGCTTTCGGGTTCAGCCGGGCCATTGCCGGTCATAGTCAGCGTCGAATCATCCGTCATGGTGAAGCCACCATTTACACGAACCGCAGGATAACCAGAGCCGTTGCTGCCGCTGTTCTGAACGTTGACATTGGCATTTGCGCCGGTGACGGTTACGTTTCCGGTCGCCGCGATACCGATATAATCGGCGTCATTGACTGAAACCTTGGCATTATTGATGGTTACATTTGCGCCGGAAATGCCGTGATACGGCGTGTTGCTGATGTTGACCTCTGTACCCTCACCAGCAGTCAGGTCTCCGCATTTGATTGCAGAACCACCGACATTCTCTACGGTGAGTTTCGTGCCCTCGCCGCTGATTGTAACCGTACCGCCGCCGTTAATCCCGTCCTTCGATACACCATCTACGGTTACTTCCGTACCATTCGTCAGGGTCAGTTGACCGGCGTTATAGATGCCCTGCGTTGAGGTTTCACCACTCAACGTGACAGCATCATCAGCAGCTTTAATGTCGAGTTTGACATCGTTCAGTGTCAGTTTACTGTCACTGGTGATAGAAACCGCATCCGCGCCGGCCGTGCCGGTTCCCATCGCATTTTTCAGTGTGGCAGTGATCGTATGCCCGTTGCCGTTGATGGTAACATCTTTCTGTGTGTCCACCAAGATAGTAGTATTTTCAAGGGCGATATCCTTTAGCAGAGTAACGGTTATGGGCTTGTTGATATCAGCAGCTAAATAACCGTCGCTCAAATCGCTGATGACATCCCAAAAATGATCGTTGTTTCGGTCATCGTTGTCCTTGCCGGTGTAATAAGCGGTTTTGCTTTCACCGTCTTTCGTATACTCTACTCGAACTGCATTATTTTCAGGTACATCGACTTCAACGACCTCAATCGTCATTGTGCCCTCTGCCAGCGGCGTACTCGCATCCGACAAGCTCACCAGCGTGAACTTCGCGGTATAGGTCCCGGCCACATCGAACTGAACGGAGAACTTTGTGGTCTCATTATAGTTCGCGGTGATCGGGAAGCCGTTTGCGGGCCCCCACTGCTTGACTTCCGCCAGATTCCATTCTTTCCCCTCAGTATCCGTTCCCAGGATCTGAGGGTTTGAATTATCCGGCTGCTCTGTGAGCTCAAACTTCAGCAGCGCATCCTTAACGCCATCTGCAGTGCCTGAGTATGTGAGCGTCGCGGAGACTTCATCCGCATACTTTTGGCCGGCCAACAGATCCCCCTGGGTCATTCTGCTTGTTGTGATTGCATAGAGAGAACCGGCTCCTCCGCTTTCCGCCGCCACGACAGTGGTGGGCAGCATCCCCAGCACCAGAACCAGTGCCAGGGCAATTGACATGAATCTTTTCTTCATGCCCCAAAAACCTCCTAAAATTTTGATGGGTGTCTCACTGAGCGCCGCCCATCAAGGAGGTCCGCGGGTGAAGCCAAAACCGGGTGGGCTTCCCCGCTGCCTTGCCAGAACTGGCAAAATCAACAGCGCATACATCTCGATCACCCCCCACTACTGGCAATTTGTAGACTTTTTGCCAGTTGTCCCATGTGGGAATCCGGGGGAATCATCAACCAATTCTTTTGTACGGTCCGTCGAAATACTCTTGCAAATACGGGGGAATTATGGTAATGTATGTATGAATTAAACGGCTATCAAAAAGTCTACTTTTTGATAGCTGAATTTATTTTTTTGCGCTGGCCGCCACACGGTATTCCCGCAGGCGGCGGTAGAAGGTGGCCTCCGTCAGTCCGCTTCGGGCCAGCGCGTCCTGGAAGCACAGCCGCCCCGCCTCCCATTCCGCCACGATTGCCGGGAAGTCCTCCGGCGGCAGAAGGTTGGGCCGCCCGAACCGGACGCCCCGCCGTTTCGCCGCCGCGATACCCTCCGCCTGCCGCTGCCGAATGCTGGCGCGCTCATTTTCCGCCACGAAAGACAAAACCTGAAGCACAATGTCGCTGAGAAAGGTGCCCACCAGGTCCTTGCCCCGCCGGGTGTCCAGCAGGGGCATGTCCAGCACCACGATATCAATGCCCTTTTCCTTCGTGAGCTGCCGCCACTGCTTCTGGATCTCCTCATAATTGCGCCCCAGCCGGTCGATGCTCTTGATATAGAGCAGGTCCCCCGGCTTTAATTTTTTGACCAGCCGCTGATATTGGGGCCGGTTAAAGTCTTTGCCGGACTGCTTATCCATAAAGAGATTGCTCTCAGGAATTTCCATCGGCCGCAGGGCGTCCAGCTGCCGGTCCTCGTTCTGCTCCTGGGTGCTGACCCGGATATAACCGTAAATATTGGATGAAATGGTTCCTCACTTCCTTTCACACCGCCGCGCGAAACGGCCTTTGGGAACTCGCTGACCGTCCGCACGGCATGATGGGGGATGGGGGCCGCCGGTCCCTCTTTGGAGCCTGCTTCCGCCCTTGGCTTCCGGCGGCGCTTTCCTTTGGGTGCGTTTCTATCGCCCCACGCCTTATCATACTAAAAATTTCACCCTTTCCAGCACGGCCAAGGAACAGCCACAGTTCCACAAACTTCAGACGATGCATGGGCCGAATCGATCTTGCTCCCAATGTGCTGTAAAGCAACGGCAGAATGGATAAAATCTGCACACCTGGAACCTGGAAGAAGCGCGGCCCGATTTTGAAGCCGCTAGGGAACAGGCCGGCTTCTTCCAGATCCGCATGGAAGCTGATGAGATGAATAGCGGGAAAGACGTCGATCAGGCCATGACCGGGTCATTCTTCATAAAATTTCGGCCTTGCTGCAGAGATGAATCCATCCCTACCGGTGATAACCACATTATTCTGGCTGGAGGCACAGTGAATGATGAGCAGCGCTCCATTCTCGTCCCAGCCGCCCACGATGCCGACATGCTCATCCTCCGGGTAAAATACCAAGTCTCCCGGCATGGCCTCGTCCCAGGTTATAGCGTTGCAATAGGTGTGCTGCATCATGGCCCCTCCTACGTGGCCGATGACATACTCCCCGCCGCTCACATTGTAGAACACCCAATCCACAAACCCGGAGCAATCTAGCCCATAGGGACGGTAGGTCCCGGTGGTGGAGCTGCCCTCCGCCCAAACCTTGGTAAGTTGGCCCCACCGGCTGTCCCAGCCCAGAACTAAGGATTTCCCGCCCCAAAAATATCCGACCTTTCCATAGAGGGTCAGGGCAGTTTCCACCACAGCTCTGCGCTCCGGGGACAAATCCTCTGGGAGGCTGGCCAGCAGCTTCTTCGCCTCCTGGCTGCGGATTGTCAAGTCTCCGGCCAGGGCGGCCAGCATATCCGCATTGGCCAGCAGTTCGTCCAGCGCCGTGTTCTGTTGATCCGTGAACGAATAAAAGACCCGCATATCGTCCGGGGTTCTGGGCGTGATGCGGATCAATAAAACAGTCTCCGTCCAGGCCGGTGTATTGCCGGCCGCGGGATGCTCCACCTCGGTTTCTTCCGTGGTGATTTTGGTCATATCCCAGAATACCGCGCGAAGGAGATCCACACGCTGGGCATCCAGCACGGCCACAGACACGCCGTCTTCCGCCCCCGCCGTTTTGGCAGCAAACACAGCCAGTACATCGGACCAGGCCGGAGGCTGCCCCTGGACCTCCATACGGTCATATGCGCCGGACGTCCAAAGGCTGTTCAGATGATTGGCCAGCTCCCCATTGATCCGGGCCACGGCGGTGGCCGGGGCAATGCTTCCGCTTTCTGCGTCATCCCCCGCAAAAAAGAGCCCAAAGGGGGAGGCGATGAGCAGGCCGATTATGCAGATCAGGACCACGATGACAATGGCTGCCCAGCCCCCGGCGGCAATGGCGGCCACAAGGGATTTTATTGCCACTACTGCGGCTTTTACCGCAGCTATGGCAGCTTTCACCGACGCCTTTGCGGTGATGGCCGCCGTCCTGGCCGTGACACGGGCAGCCTGGACGGCCCTCCGTGTGGTCCTTGCCGTGGCCGCGGCGGTTTTCTGTGCGGTCTGAGCAGTTCTTCCAATGGTTTTTGCGGCCCTTTGTGTCGTATACCCCACCGTCTTGACTGTCCGCTGGCCCGCGCGGCCCACCGTTTTAACGCCGGACCGGGCGGTGTTCACGGATGCCCCGGCACGGCGTCCGGCTTTCCGGATAGTATGGGCGGATGCGCCAGGGCGCACACCGGCACTTTCAGGTGCGGTGTAACTGCCATGGCGCAAACCCGTGTATATCCGATCCATGGACATATCTGGCACACTGCCGTTTTTGTGGGCGGGAGACACCGGCCATTGCCATCTCTCCGCCTGCGTTGCCGCAAGGGATCGGCCCTGCTCCTGGAGAAACTTTCTGCCGCCCTGGGGGGATGTTGGATTGCCCTGGATCCCCGGTTCCTGCTGCCGCTGGTATGGGGGCGCTCCGGCATCTGGGCGCCATCCATGCTCCCGCACAGGCTCAGAGAGGCCCTGCGGGCTCTTGACTGCATATGCGCGGGTTTCTCTCCGGGAAACAGCATCTCTTGTCTTGATCTCCGCGCCCATTCTTTGAGGCGTCTGGAGGTCGGCCTCGACGGGTTGTCCCGGATCGGTATGCTCCAACGGCAGGCTGTCTGCGCAGGCAGTCCTCTTGCCGGCTGTTCTTCTTTTCAGCAGTCTCCCTGCCGTCCGCTCCGCTTGACGGCTGCCCGCGGCTGCGGTGTCCTCAATTTGGTCGCCGCCATAATCGTCCCGCTGCCCATGCTGGGCTGTATCCCGGAGCTGGCCCCGCAGGCGTTCACTTCCATCATCCAGCCCTCTGCGAATCAGCTCCTTGGGGGCGGACTTCACTTTTTCCTTCAGGCCGGTCCAGGCCCCCGGTTTTTCCTTGATCTCACGGATCGTCCATCACCTCCCCGGCAGAGCGGTGGGCCGCAGACGCGGCCCGCCGGTTTCCATGGTTTCTCACGCCGCCAGCCCCGCGTCCACTTCCGAGGGCTTAGTGGTGAGGAGCTGATACAGCTTGGTATGCTTCGGGAAATTGTCCATAAAGGGCACGATGGCGCTGCCGCACTTGATAAGGCCCCGTCCGGACTCCACATTGGTGATGTAGGAGAGCTGATTGTCCGAGATATTCAGGAGCTTGGCCAGCTCCGCCCGGTCGGTGGACGCCTGGTTCAGCATGACCAGGAACTCGCTGTTGGCCAACATGGTCCGGGCCGTATGGGACTGGAGCAGGTCATCTATATTCTGCGTCAGCCCGGTGCAGCAGGCGCCATACTTCCGCACCCGCTTCCAGAGGGTGAAGAGAAAGTTGGCGCTGTACTCATGCTGGAACAGCAAATAAATCTCATCAATATAGATCCACGTATTTTTGCCTAGGGCACGATTGCGGACAACACGGTTGAAAATACTATCCAGCACCACCAGCATCCCCACAGGCAGAAGCTGCTTACCAAGGTCCCGGATGTCGTAGCAGAGGATGCGGGCGCTGGTGTCCACATTGGTGGGCTTGGCGAAGGTGTTCAAGCTGCCCTCGGTGAACAACTCAATGGCTAGGGCCACATCGCGGGCCTCCGGCTCCGGCTGGCGGAGCAGCTCCGCGTGGAAATTCTGGAGGGTAGGCGCTTTGCCCTGGTACCCGCCCCGGATGTAGTCGTGGTACACGCCGGCTGTGCAGCGGTCGATGATGGATTTCTCCTTGGCGGAGAGCTGGCGGCTGCCCATGAGCTGCTCACATAGGGAGAGGAGGAATTCAGACTTGAGCACCACCGGGTTCTCCCCGTCGCCATAGCCCTGCTCCATATCCATGGCGTTGATGTGGTTGGGAGAGGTGGCGGAGATATTGACCACCTCTCCGCCCAGCCCTTCAATGATGGGCCGGTACTCGGCCTCCGGGTCGATACAAATAATATCATCGCCGGTGGCCAAAGCCAGCGCCGCCAGCTCCCGCTTGGCGGTGAAGGACTTGCCGGAACCGGACACGCCCAGAACAAACCCATTGCCGTTGAGCAACTCCTTCCTGTTGGCCACGATCAGGTTCCTGCTGATGACGTTCTGGCCGTAGTACACGCCGCCCTGGTGGCGGATCTCCTGGGCCTTGAAGGGCATGAGGACGGCCAGGGCCTCGGTGGTCAGGGTGCGCAGGGCGTCGATCCGGCGCAGGCCCAGGGGCAGAGCTGTGGCCAGCCCCTCCGCCTGCTGCCAGTTCAGGGTGGTAAGCTGGCACAGGTGCTTGCGGGCAATGGACTGGAGGGCTTCCGTGTCTCCGTCAAGTTCCTCCCGGCTGTCCGCCAGATGCACCAGGGTGACCACGGCGAACATCATGCGCTGGTCCCTGGTGGTGAGATCATCCAGCATCTCGCGGGTCTCCTTCCGCTGCTGCTCCAGATCATAAGGCACCACGGCGGAGAAGTTGTTGCTGCTGTTCTGGCGGCGCTGCCAGTTGGCCACGTTGGTCTCTACCCCCAGCAGGCGGTTCTGCATCTCCCGCACCGCCTCGTCGGTGGGGACGGGGATCACGTCGATGGACAGCATCATGGTACGGTTGAGGGCCGTCAGCTCTGTGATCATGGAGTCCTTGATGTAGCTGGCGTACTCCTTCAGGAACAGCACCCGGCCAAACTTATTCCCCATGACGAAATGGTCCTTCTTGAATTCCAGAGAGTCCGGGCAGATTACGTCCTTCCAGGAATAGCCCTTCCGCATACACTCCCGCAGATCCAGGCGGTATTCCGTCTCCTCGCCGGTGCGGTAGAAATCGTGGAGGACCCGCAGGCGCTCCACCGCATCCAGCTCCTCGCCGCGGGAATCCAGGCCATTCAGCCGGGAGGTGACGTCATGAGAGGCCCGGTCAAAGAAAGACCGGGCCTCGTCAATGTTCTTTTTGTGGACAGACAAGGTGATATACCGCTCCTGTACCACGCTGTTGGAGGCGTCGGACACCTTATCCACGAGCATGGCGTTGTATTCCGTCCGGAAGCCGTTCAGGGCGTCCTCCCTGTGGGGGAGCAGGATCTCCCGCTCAAAGTTCCGACGATTGAGCCGCTTATTGTTGATGGTGATCTTGGTGGTGGAGCCGGTGTCCAGGGCGTTGAGCAGATCGGAATAGCCCAGGAACATGCCGGTCTTATCCTCTTTAGATGCGATGGCGTAGTTGATATCCGAGAAGCGGATGGTCTTGGAGAATTTCGTCCCATATTGAAAGACCCCATCCGGCCAGAGGCGGTGGATGGGGATGGCGTCCTGTACTGATTTTGGTACCGTAAAATATTCCTTGTCCTGCTTCAGTGTGTTCTGCAGCGTTTTAATCAAGCTTCAATGCCTCCTTGATGGTTGAATGTTCCAGGGTTTTTGCGTAGAGGTTCTCCGATCTGAACACAAGACGCCTCGGGCATAGAAATTCAGAGCGGATAAAGGCGAGGAGGAATTGTTCCAGCGTCATACCGTTGTACTGAAAAAAGCCGCCCAGGGCGAAGGGGAAGGCAGCCAGCACACACAGCCAGCCGGTCTCTCCCTCGCCCATGACCGGGCGCAGACCGAAATATACCCCCACGGCCACCGCCACCGCCAGCAGGGCGAAGATAAACTGCCGCAGGGTGAGGCCGAAGAACAGGCTCTCCTGATAGTTGCGGACTTCTTTGTTGATACGGACTTCCAAGTGAGCATCACCTCCATCATAAAGAAACACTGGATGGAGCGGATATGGCCGCATCATCCAGTGCTGTAAACAGATTTTATCATCATTCAGGGAATTCCCAGGGGGACAGCCCCATTTCCGTCCATGTTATGCCGTAAGGCGCACCGCCGGAGGTATATCCGGCGATATAATAGAAATCTTCATTGGAATTCGGGCGATGTTCATAGAGGGTCCGGAACCGCCGTTCTTCCCGCTCCAGCCTGAGCCTCTCCAGCCGGATCTGTTCCGCCCGCTGCATCTCTGCCAGCTTCTCCGGAGACAAAGCCCCCACTTCCCCCAGATCCCTGAGCGCGCAGGCGGCGTCAACGCCAAAGCGTTTGCGGTAGGCCCGGACAATGTGCTTTCCCTGATATGTGAGGACCCACTGCCTCGCCTTGCGGATACGGGCCTCATGGCGTTCCACTTTTGTGGGTTTCTTCTTTTTCTTTGCCATGGGCATCCTCCTCTTTTTGTTTGAATGATACCCCAGAATGCTGAAAAGAGCAATCCCGGAACGGAATCGGCAGACAAACCGTTGCAAAGCCGCCCAGACTATGCTAACATGCCCAAAACATGAGAAGGAGGGCATCAGCATGCTGTATCTGATTCTTTCTGTGGGACTGGCCCTGGCATCTATTCTGTTCCGCTTGGCGGCGGCGTGCCGCCTGACGGTCCCACTGATCTATGCCCTGGTGGTACCTACGGTGTTCCGCGGCTGGTATCTGACCCATACCGCCTTGGCGGATGGCATATGGTTTGGCCTGCTGGCTCTGGCGGCCCTGTCCTGGGTGGTCTCTCTGCTCCGGCGTATCGTTGATATCGTGGACGGGTACCGGTCGGAGCATGAGGCTATGGAACTGTTCGCCGGACGGGTGCGTCAGGCCAGGACTGACGGTGAAGCCGTCGTTTCCACAGATGGCCTGCGGGATTAACCCAGGCCCATCAGCTCCCGGATGATCCGATCGCTCATCTTGATGGAGCCCACCAGTACCAGCATGTTGAAAATCAGTTCCCCCACATAGTTCCACACGATGGTGGCGGGAGCCAGGGTGCTGTCCGCAATGGCCGGCGGCGCTGAGGCAAATTGGGAGAAAATCACGCAGGCCAATACGATGATACAGCCCTCCAGGCAGATGGCGGCATAGCTTTTGAGAAAGGCCACGCCAATGCTGCTGGAGGGCTGTCCCGCGAAACTGGCCAGGGGGATGGGCGCGATGGCCGTCGCCATATAGATCTTAAAAAAACGGGAATAGACTGTCAGGATCATTACCATGGACAGCACCCAAATGAACAGGGAGCCCAGCAGGGTGATGGCCCACAGGGGGATGGAGTCCAGGAACCCCACGCTTTCGATGGCGGCCACCATCTCCGCCGGCAGGGTCGTGGCTGTCATAGCGGTCAGGCCGGAGGCGTCCATGATGGCGGAGACCGCCCCTTGGGCGATGTTGAACAGGGCCATCATAAGCTCCAGGCCCCAGGCCACCGCCCCCTGGGCCAGGACAAACCGGATGAAGGTCTTAAAGGCCAGCTCCGGCTTCTTCAGCTCAGCAAAGCTGCCACAGGTTTTCATGACGCCGACCACGAAGAACAGCACCAGCAGGGCATAGCCGATGGCCTTGAGAGCGCCGTGGATATCCAGAATGACGCTCCAGACCCCGCCGCCCTTGAAGTCCTCCGGCGACATGCTGACGAGGGTCCATAGCTCCACCAGCTTGCCGTTCCAGGTTTCCAGGGCGGAGTTGAGGTTGTCCACGATCCAGTTTCCGCTTCCTATTTTCATCACCTCTCTTGTTTGTAAATTCGTATTGATATTTACTCATATTTACGATTCTATGGACAGAAGGGAGTGGCAGCATGCCAACGATCCGTCCGATTTCCGATCTTCGGAACAGCGCCAATGAGATCTCTGTTTTTGCCATTGAACTTGTGAGCCAGTCTCCATTACCCGTGATGGCAATGGAGACATGGTTGTCCTGAGCATGGAGGAATACGAACGCCAGCAGGCCCTTAAGGCACCCCGCACAAGGACAGCAATTCTAACCGCATAAGCGTATGGCTAATGAGGATTGGAGAATCTTTACATAAAGACTCCCCAATCCTCATTTCAAATACAGGATATATTTCTTCTAACATGAACCCAGCAGCCATTTAAGTTTAAGATATTTGGGGGATAATTCATGATTCGGCTTTACCCGCTCCCCATGAAAATCGCTTCCGGCCGTAACTTTTAGGTCATATCTCCTGGCTAGTTCCAGGTAGTTTTGCACCATGTTCGGTGTATGCCGGGGATAGTAGCACTCCAGGCCGTCCAGGCCAAGATCTTTTAACATCCGAATAGTCTGCTCCAAATGCTCTTCTGAAAAGCCCAACTGGTAAGGGTGTGCCAGAACGGCCTTTCCCCCTCCCTGGTGAATGGCTGTGATACAAGCCTCCGCGCTGGCCTTAAATCGTTCAATGCGTTGACATTCCTCCGTGTCCAGATAGCGGTCGAAGGCCTCCCGTGAATTTTTTACATAGCCATGACGCACCATGATTTGGGCAAAGTGAGGACGGGCGATCACATCGCCGCCAGCCAGTTCCTCCACCTCAGCCAGGTCAATTGATATGCCTTTTTCGCTTAAAAAACGGACGATGCGGTATTTCCGCTCATTTCGGCCATCCAGCAGCTTCTGGCAGAGTTGAGCCAACTCAGGACAGTCTTGATGAAGTCCAAGTCCCAGAATGTGCATATGGCGGTCTTCCTGAGCGCCCAGTTCCACCCCCCGGAGGACGGTCAGTCCCAGAGACTGCCCAGCCTGTACGGCTTCCTCCACGCCATGAATGGTGTCATGATCGGTAAGGGCCAATACCTGAATACCCGATTTTTGAGCCAACTCTACCACTTGCGCAGGGGAGTATTGACCATCTGAGGCAGTGGAATGGGTATGAAGATCGGTCAATAATCTCATGCCATTCCCTCCTATGGCTTGACAGCTACAATGCGGATGACCGGAGGATCATCGTTTCCATAAGGGGCAAATCCGGTCTGCTCCTTGGCGTACTCTACCCGGAATCCACAGTGCTCAAACGCATGGATCAGTTCCTCCCGGACAATAAAGCGGCGGTAATGGTTATCATAAAAAAAGGCATTGCGCTCAACCGCCTTTCCTTTTCCGCATAAAGGATCGTTGACGCTGCGTACCTCTACAAAGAACTTCCCGCCCGGCTTCAACGCCCGGAACATGGCCTGTAGCAACATGGACTCCTGCTTTTGGTTGATGGCATGGATCGTGAAGCGGCTGTATGCGTAATCATAACTGTCCGGTTTGTGGGCGTCGCTGGCGATAAAATCGCCGCACAGGAATCGGGCATGATCCACCGGGTTCTGGTTGAGCAGATCGATAGCGGCGCGGGACAAGTCAATAGCCAGCACATCCAGGCCTTGTCCGGCAAAAAACAGTGCGTCCCGTCCGTTTCCACAGCCCAGATCCACAAGGGCCCTACCCGGTTCCACGAGGGTAGAGACATACTGGGCGAAGGGAGAGGGCTGGATGGAACAAATCTGATTGTGGTAGTATTGATTCCAGTAAGCGGTGTTGTCGATTGGATTTTCCACAATGTTGGGATAGAACTTGCGCTCTACCTCTTCCACCAGTTCCAGGGGGGTGCGGTCGCCGTCATTTTGCAGGATCAAGTCGGGGTATGTGGGCTCGTCAAAGGGCAGATCCACCCCCACCACATTGCGTCCCCCGGTATAGAGGCCCTTCTGGTTGCGCTGGATGAGGGTCTCTTTTTTGACCCGGATATAGATTTCCTTGTAATTTG
>PPYE01000654.1_pt1 | contig 17143 bp, 16 predicted proteins | sample 1559881 | NCBI WGS metagenome assembly PPYE01 (sample SAMN08240022, study PRJNA423297) | Human gut metagenome, whole genome shotgun sequencing project. | reverse complement strand
AATTAAAAGCACCGGAACATATATAGTTCGGTGCTTTTGATTAAAATAAATCTTCGTTTCTGCTTGCAATCTCTTCAGCGTGGGAGGCTTTTAACTTTGCCAGTTCCAGCGCTCTTTTATTTTTAACTTGCTTTCTGTTTTGAATTTGATTTTTACTTGAATATGTTTTGCTATAATCTGGAGCAGCATTTCTTTTTGAAAATAACGCCTTGTTCTCCTCATCCGCCTGCATATTTGCAAGCGCTTCAGCATGTTCTCGTTTGGCTAAAGCAAGCTCTAAAGCTGTTAGCTTTTTTGTCGGCGGTGTTATTGTAACAGGCTCAGTTTTTTTCTTTCTCTTTTTTTTCTTTACGGCTTTTTCAGCTTTTTTAGCTTTTTTCAAGATTTTTGGCTCCGAGACAGTAACATACTTTTTCTTTTTTAAAGGAGTTTTGGCACGGAATAATGCTTCTGTGTTATCATCCTTTTTAAAAGTTCTCAAAAAGTATTTAGGATTCAGAGCGGCGCCGATAGTTCTGAAAAATCTTCCCTCAGCCAAAGCGTAGTCAGGCATTTTGGCAAAAGCATATGTAAACAGCGTTCCGATTAAGAAAAATATCGGTGGCAGCCAAATTGACGCATATGGCTGAAACTCTAAAATTTCACCAATTTCAGATGAATTTATGCTTGAAATACCAAGTGTAACCAATACAGAAAATCCTATGCTCAAAAGTGTTCCAACGGCCGATACACAAAAGTTTATAACCTGAATAAGTCTAAATCCAAATAAAGACATTATAAGAGCAGCAAGACCAAAGACGAGGAGCACTATACAGCCTATCATCAAAAGCTGTATTTCAGGCGGAGTAGTCACACCAAAAAAGTCAAAAAACTTTGAAACCATACCAAAAGCGATTGATGAAATGCTGAACCCTTCAGTTACATCATTCAGTTCAATCGAATTTATTCCAAACATCGGCAAGCGCTGTGAGATAAACAATAAAATATAGGCAGCAATCGCAAATGCTTTAAAACTAACTTTCTGCAAAGCTGTTATGAAAAGCTTTTCTGTTTTCATTCGTTAACCCTCCTTGCCTACGTATGTTTTATTATAATAAAAATAACTTGTTTCGTCAATACATAATTAGAAATTTTGTCGGTTTTTAGTCTAATACCCCAAGTTTTATAATTCTTCCGGAGCGAAGGAGCCCCAGCATAGCCCAATACATTATAAGAATACGAGGTTCAAACAAGTTAGAATCCAGCAGTGAAGAAATAGAAATTCCAAGCAGAGCGGCAAGTCCGGCGGCAAATATAATTTTTTGGCGCGGTGTGGCTCTGAACATACATGTTATGGAAGAGTGTGCAATTCTTAAAATATAATACATAAATCCAATCATAAATACAGCGCCGACATCTATGAGAATGTTAAAGTACACAGCGCTGATGTGAAGGTTGGGTATGTTTATCAAAGTGCCGCCTTCCCCGTAATGCTGAGCTGTGGAATTATATATGTTGACAAAGTTGTCTGTACTCACTCCAAATCCATTTGTCCAGAAATTTCTCAAAGTATAGACAATGTTTTCAATAATATTTCCGTTATTGCTGCCGTTTTGCCACATTAATATAATGTTGTTGAGTACGCGTCCTGAAAAGAACGGCGTCAAAAACAGAATCATTGGTATATAACGTCTGTCAGTCAAAATGATTACGATAACAAGCTCAATAAAATAAGCAATGAACGCGGCTTTAGACTGTGTGGCCGAGATAACCCAAAAAGATACTCCCATAACCAGTATTGAATATATAAACCGTCTGATTTTAGATTCTAAAGTTATGGGATAAACAAATGCGAAAGGAAAAAGCAGCACCAATATTTCGGCAAAAATTGTCGAATCCCCGTAAACGCCTTGTATAGCTATGCTCGGATTGTCGGCATGATAAGCCTGAACTATCCCGGTTATACACAAAACGACCATTGCCAGGAAAAGAGACATTAAAATTAATTCTAAATCATCCTGAGTTCTGACTGTGAATGATATCAGAAAAAATAAATCAACAGCCAATAAAAAGTATGAAAGGGATTTGCAAGCCGCAATCGGTATTGACATGCTCATCATAGCTATAAACATGAATATAATTATGTTTATCAGAATAAATATAACGCCTGTGCGCTGAGTGGAGTTATGAGAAATATAAATCAGCGATACGAGCATGAAAGCCGGGACCATATAAAAATTATCCCATAGAGATGATGGGAATAAAAGCACAAACAGCAGAAACACACCTATATATATAGGATGAAACTTGAGCCTTGAACGGGGAATATAAAAAGCAAACCGGCGTATGCCTATTGTGGTATATCTGTAAAACGCACTTGCATACCAGGCTTCGCCGACAACTTTAGTATTAAAAAATATTTCAAGATACTTATTATTCATAATTTTTTTTTCAAACCAAGTTATAATTGCTAAAGTCTTACTATGAATAAAATCGTATTTCAGACGCGGAATCAGAATATTTGTGATCCACATAATTATCTCATATAAAAAACTGTTTTTATATATGTCTATTATCTCTTGTCTCACATTTATATCCTCCAAAAATCTCATTAACGAATATCGCTGATATAGACATCAAAAATTACGTCACCAATAATGATTTGAGCAGATTGACCCATCAAATAAATGTTTTTATCAATTTTTATACCGTGGTCTGTCTTCATACATTCAACCGTTGTAACAAATTCTGCTTTAGCCCGAACAGGCTCAGGCGTTGGAAAAGGTGTGGGAGACGGCTGGTCTTCATCATCGTTTTCATTATTTTCAGCGCTCCCGTTTGATATTGCGGCTACGGAATAATTTTCAGTTATTGGAGTAAGATTTATATTATCAAGCACACCTATTTCATTACCATAGCTTCCGTCAATGCAAATGTCGCCGTATTCAACTTTGTTTAACAGGTCGATTGGCGAGCTTTCACATACATAGGTAATAGTGTAGGTTTCATATTTATTGTTTCCCCTGCCCCAAGCTGATTTGTATATAAGAGCGGCGACGCTGAGAATAATGATTGCAAGCAGCAAGATATCTATTATATTTAATTTCCAGATTATTTTTTTCGAAAGCATAATTTATCTCCTATATATGTTTAAATTGCCACATTAATACATTATATATTATATCGCTTTTTGATATTTTTTTCAATCCATATTTTTAGTTTTAATATTACAAAATATTTACTAATATTATTTAAGATAGAATTTTAAAATCTTTATATGATTTATTTGAAGATTTTATCATTCCGATTACAGAAAGAAGCGGCGGTAGATGTTTTATAAAGTTTTATATTAGAAAAAATTGTTTACATTTCAACTGCGACAAACAATTTTGATCTGACAATGCTTGTATAAATACAATACTTTTTCAATTATATTAAATTTAAAACGAAAGATTAGTATCAGAAGGTGTTTTTAGTGAACATCGGCAGGGTGTGCGTAAGCACACCTCGTTAGGTGAGCTATAATATCACGCTTAGCGTGAAAATATTTAAAACTATTTGTTATAAATATTTTTACTAATAAATTTTTCCGATATTGAGTACTTTACGCAGCAAACTGCTTTCGCACTGCGTATTTAAAAGAAATTGATAAGTGTCGTGAAAGATGAGTGGTAACGGGAATTATTTTAATTATAGTTAACTTCTATATCATAAAAACATATGTCATCTATTGTTAAATTTCAGAATTTATAAGATAGTTTATCTAAACAATAAGTTAGATAAAAGTTTAACAAAGCGGCTGATTTGTCATAATTATTTTTTGTGAAAAATGTTTTTTAAATTGGATTGACAAATATTTAACAAGTGTGTATAATGTGTATTGTAAAGAGATTGATAAATATTTAACAATTTATTCCGTAATAAAGAATAAAAGCAAAACACTTTAGTCTGTGAATCTCATTAATTATTTATAGTAAAAGTTAAGTTTTTATAATATTTACAGAAAAGTGATTTATGATTAGCATATTATGGATATAATTGTTATTAGGCCTAATTTAGGCTTCACTAAGAAAATTAATTAATTTATATATCTGAGAGGAGTAAGAACTTATGGTAAGTACAGTTCAGGAACTTGAGCAGGAAATAAAAAAGGTAAGGAAAGCTCAGCAGGAGTTTGCGAAGTTCTCACAGAAACAGGTTGATGAAATATTTAAGGCTGCTGCTATAGCCGCCAATAAACAAAGACTGCCGCTTGCAAAGCAGGCGGTTGCAGAAACCGGAATGGGAGTAGTTGAGGATAAAGTAATAAAAAACAACTATGCAGCCGAGTATATTTACAATAAATACAAGAACACAAAAACATGCGGTGTTATTGAAGAAGATTCCGCTTATGGTACAAAGAGAATAGCTGAACCAATAGGCGTAATAGCTGCAGTAATACCGACTACTAACCCGACTTCAACAGCTATTTTTAAGACTTTGATTTCTTTAAAGACAAGAAACGGTATTATCATAAGCCCTCATCCCAGAGCAAAGCAATGTACTATTGACGCGGCGAGAATTGTATATGAAGCCGCTGTAAAAGCGGGTGCGCCTGAAAATATTATTTCATGGATAGATGTTCCGTCGCTTGAGCTCACAAACATGCTTATGGGAGAAGCTGATACTATTTTGGCAACCGGTGGTCCTGGAATGGTTAAGGCCGCATATTCATCAGGAAAGCCGGCGCTCGGTGTCGGAGCCGGAAACACACCTGCGATTATAGATGATACTGCCGACATTCTTTTGGCAGTTAGCTCAATAATTCATTCAAAGACTTTTGACAATGGTATGATTTGTGCTTCTGAGCAGTCGGTTATCGTACTTGATTCCGTATATTCAAAGGTTAAAAAAGAGTTTGCCGACAGAGGATGTTATTTCCTCAAAAAGAATGAGATTGACAAGGTTAGAAAGACCATTTTGATAAATGGAGCGCTTAACTCAAAGATTGTTGGTCAGTCTGCTTATACAATAGCGAAACTTTCAGGAGTTGATGTTCCTGAAACTGCTAAGATATTAATTGGTGAGGTCAGCAGTGTTGAACTCAGCGAAGAGTTTGCGCATGAGAAACTGTCTCCTGTTCTTGCGATGTATAAAGCGAAAGATTTTGATGAAGCGATAGGAAAGGCGGAGCATTTGATTGCTGACGGCGGATATGGACACACCTCAAGCGTTTATCTGAATGCGGTTACTGAAAAAGATAAACTCAACAAGTTCCAGGCCGCTATGAAAACCTGCCGTATATTGGTTAATACCCCGTCATCTCACGGAGGTATAGGAGACCTGTATAACTTTGATTTAAACCCGTCACTAACGTTGGGATGCGGTTCATGGGGCGGCAACTCTGTGTCCGAAAATGTAGGAGTTAAGCATCTTATTAATATAAAAACTGTTGCTGAGAGGAGAGAGAATATGCTTTGGTTCAGGGCTCCTGAGAAGGTTTACTTTAAGAAAGGCTGTCTGCCGGTAGCTCTTGAAGAGTTAGGCGTTATGGGTAAGAAAAAGGCGTTTATTGTTACTGACAGTTTTCTGTACAGCAATGGTTATACCGACCCGGTTACAAACAAGTTGGATGAAATGGGGATTAAATACAGCGTATTTTCAGATGTAGCGCCTGACCCGACCCTTGCCTGCGCTATCGACGGCGCCAAAGCTATGACGGCGTTTGAGCCTGATTGTATTATAGCAATCGGAGGCGGAAGCGCAATGGACGCTGGTAAAATTATGTGGGTTCTGTATGAACATCCTGAGGCTGACTTTATGGATATGGCAATGAGATTTATAGATATTCGCAAGCGTGTGTACACATTCCCGAAAATGGGAGAAAAGGCTATGTTTGTAGCAGTTCCGACATCTGCCGGTACCGGAAGTGAAGTTACTCCTTTTGCAGTAATAACCGACGGCGACAGCGGTGTTAAGTATCCGCTTGCTGATTACGAGCTTATGCCGAATATGGCTATTGTTGATGCTGATATGATGATGAATGCGCCCAAAGGTTTAACGAGCGCGTCAGGTATTGACGCTGTTTCACATGCTCTTGAAGCTTATGCTTCGGTTATGGCAACTGATTATACTGACGGTTTGGCTCTGCGCAGTCTTAAAATGATATTTGAATATTTGCCGAGAGCCTATGATAATGGTCCAAATGACCCGGTAGCGCGTGAAAAAATGGGAAATGCCGCTACTATGGCAGGTATGGCGTTTGCTAATGCTTTCTTAGGTATCTGTCACTCTATGGCGCATAAGCTTGGAGCCTTCCATCATCTGCCGCACGGTGTTGCAAACGCATTGATGCTTGAAGAGATTATGAGATTTAATGCTAGTGAAGTTCCTACAAAGATGGGAACGTTCTCGCAGTATGACCACCCTCATACTTTGGCAAGATATGCAGAAGTTGCTGATTATCTGGGATTTGGCGGAAAGACTGATGAAGAAAAACTTGAGAATCTTATCAAAGGCATAAATGAACTGAAAGAGAAAATAGGAATCAAGAAGACAATAAAAGATTATGGAGTGGACGAAAAAGTATTTTTGGATACGCTTGACGAAATGGTAGAGCAGGCATTCGATGATCAGTGCACCGGAGCAAATCCGAGATATCCGCTTATGAAAGAAATTAAAGAGATGTATTTAAGGGCTTACTACGGCAAATAAATATTGATTAACCGTTGTTGGTTTGTTATAATTAATTTAAGAGAATCCCGCCGTTGGCGGGCTCCGCTTAAATTTTCAGCGTCGAAAATTCGCCGCTGAAACATTGAATAACGGGGCAAAACCCCTTATTGAATTAATTTAAGAGTATCCTGCCGTTGGCAGCTCCGCTTAAATTTTCAGCGCCGCAAACCGCCGCTGATACATTGGATAAAGGGCAAAACCCATTATTTGATATTGTTAACAATAGGTCACGTTGATTCTGAAAGGAGCAAACAATTATGAAGTACGAAAAAATTCTTGCCGAGAGACCCGATAAGGTTATTTATAAAGACGGCGAAAATGCTTTAAAAGTTTTTAATTCCAATTATTCTAAAGCAGATATATTGAACGAAGCGTTGAATCAGGCCAGAGTTGAGGAAACTGGATTAAATATACCTGCGCTGAACCAGGTTACAATGATTGACGGACAGTGGGTTATTTCCACAAAATTTATTGAAGGAAAAACGCTTGCCCAGTTAATGGATGAGAATCCTGAGAAACTTGATGAATATCTTAACTTATTTGTTGATTTGCAGCTGGAAATGAATAAGGAGACTGTTCCTCTTTTGAACAAGTTAAAAGATAAGATGAACAGAAAAATAAGCGAGTCCGGGTACGACGCTACTACGAGATATGAGCTGCACACCCGCCTTGAGAGTATGCCAAAGCATACAAAGCTTTGCCATGGTGATTTTAACCCGAGCAATATTATTGTCACCGATAACGGAACCCCATATATTCTTGACTGGTCACACGCTACACAAGGAAATGCCAGCGCTGATGTTGCAAGAACATACTTGCTGTTTTGTTTAGACGGCAAAGAGGAGCTTGCTGACAAATATCTTGATTTGTTCTGCAAAAAGAGCGACACAGCAAAACAGTATGTTCAGAAATGGATGCCTGTTGTTGCGGCATCGCAGTCTGTAAAGGGCAAGCCTGAAGAAAAGGAATTTTTAGACAGATGGGTTAACGTGGTAGAGTACGAATAAGAAATAAGTTTTGGAAACTCTAAAAGGACTGTAAAAAGTCATTTTTAAGAAAAACAATAAAAACCATTGTAAAAAGACTTTTATTGTCTAAATACAATGGTTTTTTATTATTTATATATTTTATTGTGCTGTATGACAATCTGATTATAGTCTTTTTATATTCTGTTTGGTTCTTTTTAATTTATTATATTTTTTAATATAATAACAGATTCAATAATATTTTTTGTTACAGTGCAACATTCATTAACGTTAGTATAAATATTATTATCAAAGCACAGATATATAATTTAGCTTCTTTTCGTATTGCCTTTAAGTTTGGGTCGTTTTCATAATCCGTATTAAATAAAGTTTGAAGACCAATGAAAATAGGACGTTTAACTTCTTTCTTTCCGGTGACAAGAACGTTATAATATCTGTCATATAGGTCGTGATGATAAGTCTTTATGTATTTATCCCCTTTTTTTGCGATGTCAAAATATGCAAACACCATTACCATTAATGATAAAAAGAAATAAACGCCTTTAAACCATCCTTGTAAATCTCCGCCGCTTCTGAGAGTAGAAAAGACTACGTACAATGCTCCGCAGATTATTAAATATACGTATAAATGTGATTTATATCTTGTTTCCATTTTGTTTTCTCCATTTCATAATACATCATGTGAGATTATTTTAACATCAAGGCAAAAGCTTGTCAACCTTAATTATATTTTAGTTATATTATTTGTATTGAAGGTATATATATTATTTTAATTTATAAAAAGTAATGTGTTAAATATATAACATATAATTAAAAATCAGTGTTGCAAAAGGTAATTTTTTGTGATACACTTATAAAGTCTGGGCTATGTTGTGAATGTGGTTTTCAGACCATTCTAAATATAGGAAATACAGTAAATATTACATACGGGAGGTCTCATAAAATGGCTATACCATTTAAGGGAACAAAGGAACAAGAGGAACAGCTGAAAGCGGTGATTGAATCTCATAAGGGAGAGAAAGGTGCCACTATTCCGGTGCTTCACGAAGCCCAGGAGATATATGGCTATCTTCCTATTGAGGTTCAGGAAATGATTTCTGAGGGTCTTGACGTGCCTCTTGCAGAAATATATGGAATCGTTACTTTTTATACCCAATTTTCTCTTAATCCTAAAGGGGTTTATCCTATAGGAGTCTGTCTTGGAACAGCCTGTTATGTCAAGGGCAGCGGAGAAATACTTGATAAAATGAAGGAAATATTAGGCATAGATGTTGGAGAATGCACAGCTGACGGCAAGTTCTCATTGGACGCTACCAGGTGTATAGGAGCGTGCGGCTTAGCTCCTGTTATTACTATTGGTGACGATGTTCACGGCAGATTGACCGCCGACCAGGTTGAGGATATATTAAAACAGTATCAGTAGAATAAAAGTTAATGCATAATTTATAATTCATTTTTATATATGAATTATGAGTTGTGAGTTGTGCATTAAGTTAATATATTTGTTCAAATTTTTGAACTCTGTTTATAACCAAGTATAAAGGGGTGGCTTATGCTATTATCTGATGTTAAAGCGGAAATAAATGCTCAGGTCTTGACCGGAGAAAATGATGAAAGCCTTGGAGCGGTTGATATACATAACGCTTGCGGCAGTGATTTGATGAGCGACGTGTTGGCTTTTGTTAAAGACCAAAGTCTCTTGCTTACCGGGCTTGTTAATCCACAGGTCGTTAGAACTGCAGAGATGATGGATATCATAGCTATATGTTTTGTTAGAGGAAAAACTCCGCCCGAAAGTCTTATTGAGCTTGCGAAAGAGCAGGGAATAGTCCTTCTGAGCACAAAGCTGCCTATGTATACCGCATGCGGCAGACTTTACAGAAAGGGTTTGGAGGGCAGGAAAGATGCAGAAACATTATGATGTAGACGGCCATGATTTTTCGATAGCAGGGGAAGCTTCCAGCAATTTTAAAAGTTATCTTAAGAAGCTGGGTATAGCGCCTGAGGTTATACGCCGAGTTGCCATAGCGATGTATGAAGCTGAAATAAATACAATAATACACGGCGGCGGCGGAATATGCGACGCCGAGGTGTCAAAGGACAGAATTACGATTACTTTCAGAGACCATGGTCCCGGAATTAAAGATATAGATTTAGCCATGCAGGAAGGGTATTCAACCGCCAGCGACCAAATTCGTGAAATGGGTTTCGGCGCCGGAATGGGGCTTCCTAATATAAAAAAATATACGGACGGCATGAATATAGATTCAAAAGTTGGGGTAGGTACAACGGTAGAACTTATTATAAATATATGAGGTGAGGGTATGTCATACTTTCATTCCGTCACACTTGATAAAGATAAGTGCAGGGGCTGTACAAATTGTATAAAGCGCTGCCCTACTGAAGCTATCAGAGTCAGAGGCGGAAAAGCCAAGATAATAAAAGGCCGCTGTATCGACTGCGGCGAATGTATTAGGGTTTGCCCATACCATGCAAAACGGGCGGTAACAGATGATTTTGAGGAACTGAAAAATTATAAATATAATATCGCCTTGCCTGCGCCTTCTTTATACGGACAGTTCAGCGACATAAGCGATATAAACGTTATACTCACCGGCCTTTTAAAAATAGGATTTGACGATGTTTTTGAGGTTGCCAGGGGCGCTGAGTATATAAGCGCGGCGACGAAAGAGATATATAAAAACCGGAGCGGTTCAAAGCCGTTTATAAGCAGCGCGTGTCCGGCTGTTATAAGGCTTATCAGGGTCAGATTCCCTAATCTGATTGACAGCATTATTGACCTTATTTCACCAATGGAAACTGCCGGCCGTTTAGCAAGGAAAGAAGCCGTCCAAAAGACCGGACTTAAAAATGAAGAAATTGGGGTGTTTTTTATAACCCCATGTCCAGCCAAAATGACCAGTATAAAATCTCCGTTGACTTTGGATAAATCTGAAATAAGCGGGGCAATATCAGTTAATGATGTGTTTGCAAAGCTTTTTCCGATTATAGGAGATATAAAGGAGCCAAAAGCTCTTATGAAATCTTCCCTGAGCGGAGTATATTGGTCCAGAAGCGGAGGGGAAGCGGACGGCGCGGCTATAGAAAATTATATAGCTGTTGACGGAATTGAAAATGTTATTAAAATACTTGAGGAAATCGAAGACGATAAGGTTTCCGGTATTGACTTTATTGAACTGTCAGCTTGTCTCGGCGGATGTGTGGGCGGCGTTTTGAATGTTGTCAATAGCTATGTAGCTAAAAATCATATAAAGAATATATCAAAAACTTTACACAACAGACCATGCGAAACAAAAGATATAGATTTGGGTTCTCTGTCATGTTCAAAAAAGCTGGAGTATGAGCCGGTTATGGAACTGGATGATGATTTTGACAAGGCTATGGAAATGATGGATGAGCTTGAGAAAATATATGATTCTCTGCCTCAGCTGGACTGCGGATCATGCGGCGCTCCGTCCTGTAAAGCTTTGGCCGAGGATATAGTGAGAGGTTTTGCCGATGAGAGTTTTTGTATAGTAAATATGAAAGCTAAGGTTCAGGAACTTGCTACTGAGCTTTTGGCGTCAGATAAAGATAACCGTGAAGAGGAGGAGTAACTCTATGAAAATATCAGATTTAGTTAAATTTGGCGAGTATGAGATTTTAACCAATCCTGACTATGAGGATAAAGAAATCACAGGCTGTTATATAGGTGATTTGCTTAGCTGGGTAATGGGCAGAGCTAACAGCGGAGATATGTGGATTACAGTTATGAGCAATATAAATATTGTTGCTGTTGCCACATTGTCAGACGCTTCATGTATTGTTCTTGCCGAGGATGTGGATGTTGAAAGCGGAATTATAGATAAGGCCAATTCCCAAAACGTTGTTATTTTGAAGACAGCAAAAACGAGTTATGAAGCGGCTGTTGATTATTATAAATTAAGCAGTAAAAATGTTTAGCTATGATTTTCATATTCATTCGGCATTGTCGCCCTGCGGCAGTATGGATATGACTCCGGGCAATATAGTTAATATGGCTAAGCTTTTAGAGATTGACGCCATAGCTGTAACTGACCATAACACTATTGGAAATGCTGAAGCTGTTATGAAGGCAGGAAAAAGTATAGGCGTATCTGTTGTTCCGGGTATGGAGGTGGAAACTTCCGAGGGTGTTCATGTGCTTACTCTGTATCCGAATATGGAGCGTGCTAGGGAAGTTTCGAATTTTGTATACAGCCGGCTTCCGGATATAGAAAATAAGCCGGAGATTTTTGGAATTCAGGCTTATATGGATGAAAACGACAATATTATTGACTATGAGAAAAAACTGCTCATATCGTCGGCTTCTATATCTATAAGCGAGCTTTTTTATATTGTTAATGAAGCGGGCGGATTGTTTTCGCCGGCCCATGTCGATAGGGATTCATATAGCGTGCTGTCTAACCTGGGATTTATCCCGGAAGACATACCTGTGGAGTGGATAGAAGTTTCAAAGAATGTCGAGGATTTGGAAGCCTATCTGAGTATACGTCCCGATCTAAAAAAGTATAAAATACTTAGAAACTCGGACGCTCACTATCTTGAGAGCATGCCGGGACAAAAGAATTTTCTTGAACTTAACAGTGTTGATGAACTGTTTAATAAATAGAACTATTTGATAAATAATTGATTGGTGGTGAGCTGATTGAAAGAACTATCTCTTAATATTTTGGATATTGTTCAGAATTCAGTAAAAGCGGAAGCGACATTGATTGAAATAATTATTGATGAAAATATTGATGATGATAAACTGACGATTGTTGTGTCTGATAACGGATGCGGAATGAGTCCTGAGTTTTTAAGCCGTGTCAGAGACCCGTTTACAACGACAAGAACTACACGAAGGGTTGGTATGGGAATACCGCTTTTTGAACTTGCCGCACAGCAGGCAGGCGGAAGCCTTGAGATTACTTCCGACGAGGGCGTTGGCACCTGTGTCACTGCCAGATTTCAGTATAATCATATCGACAGAGCGCCTGTCGGCGATATGGCAGGAACAATGGTTACTTTAGTGTCTGTTAATCCGGAGATTAATTTTATTTATATACATAGGGTAAATAATTCGGAGTTTGTGTTTGACACCCAGGAAATAAAAGAAATTTTAGGCGATGTTCCACTGGATTCAACAGAGGTTCTGTCTTGGATAATGGATTATATTACAGAGGGTCTCGGAAAGATAAGAGAAGACAAACAAATAAGTAAATAATAAATTCCATATATAGATTTATTGACAGTAGGAGGTCAAAAAATGAAGAGTTTGGAAGAATTGAAAGCAATCCGTGACAGGGTTCAAAACCAGATGGATATGCGTAATGACAATGATAATGATACCAGGATTGTTATTGGTATGGCAACCTGCGGAATCGCAGCAGGAGCCAGACCGGTGCTGAATGAATTTTTGCAGGAAATAAACAAGCGCGGATTAAGCGGCGTTACCGTTACCCAAACGGGTTGTATCGGTATGTGCAGACTTGAGCCGATTGTTGAAATATTTAAACCCGGCGAGGAGAAGGTCACATATGTTAAAATGACGCCGGATAAGGTGGCTAAGGTAGTGACAGAACATATAGTAAACGGCAGGCCGGTCATGGAATATACTATTGGTGCGGCACAGACTGGAGGTAAATAACCAATGAACATATATAGATCGCAAGTGCTTGTCTGCGGAGGTACCGGCTGTACTTCTTCAGGCAGTGCACTGCTAATAGACGAGTTTGAAAAACAGCTGAAAGAAAACGGCTTATATGATGAGGTAAAAGTTGTTAAGACAGGATGTTTTGGTTTGTGCGCGCTGGGACCAATAGTTATTGTCTATCCTGAAGGCGCATTTTACAGCATGGTAAAAAAGGAAGATGTAAAAGAGATTGTTGAAGAGCATCTCTTAAAAGGTAGAATAGTGCAAAGACTTTTGTATGATGAGTCTGTACATGAGGGCACTGACGAAATAAAGTCGCTGAATGAAGTTGATTTTTATAAAAAACAGCACCGTATAACTTTGAGAAACTGCGGCGTCATCAATCCTGAAAATATAGATGAATACATAGCAAGAGACGGATATGAAGCTCTGGGTAAAGCGCTTACCGAGATGAAGCCTCAGGAAGTTATCGATACTATAAAAGATTCCGGACTTCGCGGCAGAGGCGGCGGCGGATTTCCGACCGGGCTGAAGTGGCAGTTTGCGGCTAACTCGGTAAACGAGCAGAAATATGTCTGTTGTAATGCCGATGAAGGCGACCCGGGTGCATTCATGGACAGAAGCGTTTTGGAGGGAGACCCCCATGCGGTTTTGGAGGCTATGGCTATAGCCGGCTATGCGATAGGCTCAAACCAGGGATACATATATATCAGAGCCGAATACCCGATTGCGGTTCAGAGACTTAATATAGCCATAAAACAAGCCCGTGAATATGGGCTGCTTGGAAAGAATATATTTGACAGCGGCTTTGATTTTGATATAGAAATTAGATTGGGCGCCGGAGCTTTTGTCTGCGGTGAGGAAACTGCTCTGATGACTTCAATCGAGGGTCATCGAGGCGAGCCGCGTCCCCGTCCTCCGTTCCCGGCCGTTAAAGGTTTGTTCGGAAAGCCTACTATACTTAACAATGTTGAGACGTACGCTAATATACCGAGAATTATATTAAAAGGCGCAGACTGGTTCTCAAAAATTGGTACCGAGAAGAGCAAGGGCACAAAAGTGTTTGCTCTGGGCGGAAAAATCAATAATACAGGATTGGTTGAGGTGCCTATGGGCACAACACTGCGTGAAATTGTTGAAGATATTGGCGGTGGAATTCCAAACGGTAAGAAATTCAAGGCGGCACAGACCGGCGGACCATCCGGCGGATGTATTCCGGCAGAATTGATTGATACTCCAATCGACTATGATTCTCTGATAGCTATTGGTTCAATGATGGGATCGGGCGGACTTATCGTTATGGATGAGGACAACTGTATGGTTGATATAGCTAAGTTTTTCCTTGAGTTTACAGTTGACGAATCCTGCGGTAAATGTACTCCGTGCCGTGTCGGAACCAAGAGACTGCTTGAAATTTTGACTAAGATTACAGACGGCAACGGAACAATGGAAGATTTAGATCGTCTTGAAAGCCTGGCTGAAGCTATTAAAGCCGGTTCGCTGTGCGGTCTCGGACAGACGGCGCCAAATCCGGTGCTTTCAACTTTGAAGTATTTCAGAGACGAGTATGAGGCTCATATTATTGATAAGACTTGCCCAGCGCATGTCTGTAAGGGGCTTGCCAAATATGAAATTGACCCTGAAAAGTGTAAGGGCTGCGGGCTTTGCGCTAGACAGTGTCCGGTGGGAGCAATTTCAGGACAGGTTAAAAATCCTTTTAAAATCGACAGTGAAAAATGCATTAAGTGCGGCGCTTGTCTTGAGAAGTGTCCCTTTAAGGCAATAACCAAATAGGAGGAGATAGAGATGGCAGATAATGTAAATATAAAAATTAACGGAATAGAACTATCTGTTCCTGCCGACTATACGGTTCTTGAAGCGGCACGTGAAAATGGCATTGATATACCTACTCTGTGCTATTTGAAAGACATCAGCAAAACCGGTTCTTGCAGAATGTGTATTGTTGAGATTAAAGGTGCAAGGGCTCTTCAGGCGGCATGTGTTTATCCGGTGTCGGAAGGGCTTGAGGTTATGACAAACACTAAAAAGGTCAGAGACCAAAGACGCGTCACACTTGAACTTTTGTTGTCAACTCACGAGAAAAAATGTCTCAGCTGTATAAGGAACAAAAGCTGTGAACTGCAGTCGTTGTCAGAAGAGCTGGGAGTAGATTCAATAGAGTTTGAAGGCGATATGAACAGTTTTGAAATAGACGACGTGTCACCGTCAATTGTGAGGGATAATAATAAATGTATTCTATGCCGCCGCTGTGTTAATATGTGCAAAGACGTACAGACTGTTGCAGTTATTGACACCATGCAGCGCGGATTTAATACCAGGGTTGGCACAGCTTTTGAAAAGGCGCTGTCAGATACGGCCTGTGTAAACTGCGGCCAGTGTATAGTGTCATGTCCAACCGGGGCTTTGAGAGAGAAAGATAATACACAAGAAATATGGGACGCAATTGCGGACGATGACAAATATGTTGTTGTTCAGACAGCTCCGGCTGTGAGAGCCGGTCTCGGCGAAGAGTTCGGATTCCCGATAGGCACTCCGGTGACAGGAAAAATGGCAGCCGCACTAAGGCGTTTGGGATTTGACAAGACGTTTGATACAGATACCGGTGCGGACTTGACAATAATGGAAGAGGCAAACGAGCTTTTAGAGCGCATACAAAACGGAGGAAAGCTGCCGATGATAACGTCGTGCAGTCCCGGCTGGATAAAGTTTTGTGAGCATAACTTCCCGGACTTTTTGGATAATTTATCATCATGCAAATCACCGCATGAGATGTTCGGCGCAGTTATAAAATCTTATTACGCAAAGAAAAACAATATAGACCCTAAAAAGATTTTTGTTGTATCAGTAATGCCTTGTGTGGCTAAAAAGTTTGAAGCAGGACGTCCTGAGATGGAGTCTGACGGACTTAGAGATGTTGATGCGGTTATTTCAACTCGAGAGCTTGCGAGAATGATAAAGCAGGCTGGTATAATGTTTGACAGACTGCCTGATGAGGAATTTGATGTTCCGTTTGAACGTGCCAGCGGAGCCGGAGTTATATTCGGCGCAACCGGCGGAGTTATGGAAGCGGCGCTGAGAACGGCGGCAGATACGTTAGGCGGAAAATCTGTTGAAGAGATTGAATATAATGACGTAAGAGGCGTTGAAGGAATAAAAGAGGCCACAGTAAATATGGGCGGTATTGATGTTAAGGTTGCTGTTGCTCATGGCTTAGGAAACGCTAGAAAGCTTTTAAACAATATTCGTGAAGGCAAGGCGGATTATCACTTTATTGAGATAATGGCCTGTTCGGGCGGCTGTGTAAATGGCGGAGGACAGCCTATAGTTCCGTCGAGACTGAAAATGGATATTGATGTCAGAACGGAGCGCGCAAAAGCGTTATATTCGGAAGACAGAGACAGCAAGATTAGAAAGAGCCATGAAAATCCTGATATGACATTGCTGTATGAGGACTTTTTTGAAAAACCGGGTTCACATCTTGCGCATGAGCTGCTGCACACGACGTACAAAGAGCGCGGGAGATTTTAATTATTATAAAAATGCCCTTCTGAATTCAGAAGGGCATTTTTGTTGGATTATTGTTTTTATTAATATGGCTATATTATAATAATTTAATTAAAGTGGAAAGTTATATATACTGTATAATTGAGTTTTTTATAATAAAAATTTTATTTTGTTTTGCGTGTATATTATAATGTTTTTATATTTATTAATTTTTAAAATAATAAAATTATATACTATGTATATGACCCCATATAAAAAATTT
>PPYE01644056.1_pt1 | contig 17144 bp, 19 predicted proteins | sample 1559881 | NCBI WGS metagenome assembly PPYE01 (sample SAMN08240022, study PRJNA423297) | Human gut metagenome, whole genome shotgun sequencing project. | reverse complement strand
AGGAAGTAAGCGGAACGAAAGTATTGCTCGATGGCATCATGAGTTGGATCAATCGCAAGGATGTTGAAATCTTGCAAACGACAAGTGCGGCTCCTTCTACAGCAAGCATTCACGTTGTCCAATCAGGTGAGACTTTGAGCGGTATCGCTAGTAAGTATGGGACGACATATCAAACGTTAGCGAGTCTAAACGGACTAGCTAATCCGAATTACATTTATGTTGGTCAACAACTGAATGTTTCGGGAACGGCCAGTACGTCGGGGGTTTATGTTGTCCTTTCAGGGGATAACCTATCTACGATTGCCCAAAAACTCGGGACGACTTATTCAAGTTTGGCTCAAAAGAATGGTATTGCGAATCCAAACCTTATTTATCCAGGGCAACGCTTAGCGTACTAATAAACTAGACTTCAGCTTAATTGGATGCTCTGCACAAATGACCCGAAAGGCAACACGGTTGGTGGCTTCCAAGATTTCTATGAAACTCGCTGGTATCACGATATTAAGTGACATTAAAAAAGAGTTTAGACGAGAATGCGCTTGCAAGATATTAACAAAAGAGCTATTATGAATGTGTAAGTTTTGCCAGAACTTACTTCTTTTTCATAACTAAGTTTCATCTTGATCGGCAACCAGTCGTGTGCGAGCTGGTTGTTTTTTTGTGGAACTTAGAAACATGAGTGTATCATTTGCAAAGAAATCGGTTTCTAGGTAACATCTACTCTATTGGGAAGTCACTCGCCCATAAAAAAAGGGAACGTCAGATACAGTTACTTGGGGAAGTGGACTGTGGGGAAGATCTGACGTTCTATTTCTTTATTGTAACACGTTTAAAAAAAAATAATACTCATTTAAAGTACCCTTAGTTCAATTGGTAGAATACTCCGGTTCATATCGGAAGATGCGGGTTCGAGGCCTGCGGGGTACATAAAAATACCTCCTCTTTTAGAGAAGGTACGCAGAATTAATGAAATTTCTAGCAATATATCGGTAGGTTTTCATATTTTTCTCAACAATGAACAAATATTTTTTGGAATCATATATTTTCTGCACATTTTATCAAAGGTTGATTGATTTCTTTTTTCGAGCTCTTTAAGAATCATTTCTAGTTCATTAATAAATTGATTCTTTACAGACTGTCTAGCTGACAATAAAACGACAATAGATAAAAAGAGACCAATAATAGAATCAGAACGATTATTATTAACTAACATATGTGTGGATTTATCTTTTGAAAACTGCTTAAATTCATGTTTGGGCAGTATATTTTTTTCTTCAACACAATGGTTGATAATTCTCTGACCATGTGCGACTCTGTTTCTAAAGATATGAACAAACTTCAATGATTTAATGAAAAGAGTTTTTCTATGCGTGTCGTTGAGTCCATTTTTAAAGAATACATTTGATATTTCATCTTTTGCTTTTGAGGGACTTATTCTATAAAGCTCATAAATTGTTCCTAGTGAAAGCGCTGGTATAGATATCCATGGAGGAACATTATTGTGATTTTTTTTGTAGTATTCGATAGATGGATCTCCACTTTGACGAATACATTTTTTTATGCATTGAATAGTAACTTCTCTAGACGGTTTACCTTTAAATTTACCGTGTTCAACGATATATCCGTATTGATAATTGTTTCGATCTAGATAATCCCTTTGATGTTCGCCGATGTGTAATGATATAAAGTATGAGCATGACGTTTTAAGAGTTGTTTCGATAGATGAAAGATACTTATATAGAAGAGAAGAAAGACTTTTGTCAAAATCATAAATACTTAGTAAGTCTTCAAAGTAATTACCCTGGAAATCATCCTCAATTTCGCCTTTAGCATTTACCTTAGATATTGAGAAAAGTTCTTTATATCTATTAATTAATCCGTAATATGAATTATTCATCAGAACATATTCTGCATTAACTTTGTTTTTAAACTTGAGGTTTCGAGATTCTAAAATTTGAATTTGTTCTTTAAAAGTTTTAAATGGTTTATCTGGCATAAGATATTCTCCTATAAAAAAAGCCCCGCTATGGATGTTGCAGCGAGACATGGGAGGAAGCTCCCGGATTCTTTTATTGACTATAATATATCACAATATCTCCATTATTTGAATATTTTAGTAAAAAAAATTAAATTATTTACATAAATTGAGAAATGTATTGCGAAAAAAATATGAGAAGAATCTTTGTTCCATTTTTACACGACTATTTTATTCCCATCCATTTTAAAACCGAAAACAGGTATTGATTCCGAACCTCCCCAAATTTTTAAAGATCGTGGTTTGTTGTTCATTAGCGCGATGTAGAAGTCTTTCATAGATAGTGCAGGCTTCTTATTCTCCCTGAATAAAACTAGATTACTTTCTTTATCATTTTTTACAGTAGTGAAAGGAAGAAGATTGCCATTGTACATAGAATAAATCCCCTCATAATTATTATCAAAAACATTCGTAGATAATGCTGTCAATAAATCACTAGCTCTCATTCAAAACAGCTCCTTTCAAAATACGGTTAGTCAATAAACCATTCAGTGTCATCATTTATGCTTGTAGCATAATTTCGAATGTAGAAGTCATAATCGATAAATTTATTTGCTCTGCAACAATAGAAAGCAAAACATTTTTCTCCGACTTCATTGATAGCGTTTGGACCGAAATTCCAGAGAACTTTTTCGAGTTCTGAGAACGGAATATACCCTTGTTCATACTGCAAAATTAAGTTCATTTCACTCACTCCAATTATGCAGATTTAACTTTCAAGTTTTCAAATTTATCCATATCGCGTTTTAGGTATTCTCTTGCAAAATCTAAATCAAGAACCCATTTTTCGATATCACTCTTTTCAATGATTAAGGGCATGCGGTCATGAATAGGGGAGACTACAGTATTCGGCTCTGTCGTCATAATGATTGATTCTGCAACATTCTCATGAATGCGATAGAACCCGGCAACGTAGATAACTTCGTTATTACCAGTGAAGAGAAATTTCTTTTTGTCAGAATCCCATTCATAGAAGCCGTTCATCGGAAAGACAATGCGACGTTCACGGAAATGCTTGCTAAATGTTTTCTTCTCTTCGACTGATTCCGATCGGGCATTGATGAAGAGTTGCCCTTTCTTGAAACCATCGAATCCCCATTTAGTAATTCCTGGTACAACCTCATTATTTTTATTAGCACCCAACGTCAACACATTGTTTGACGGAAATACTTCCCCTGTAGCAATTTCCTGCTCTTTATACTTTTCTTGCTTCTTAGCTACATCAGCGATAATTTGCCAGTATTCATCTAATTCGCCTGTGAGCGGATCAAAAAGATATCGTCCACACATTTAAATCAATCCTTTCTCAATAAGCCACGTTTTTCAAGATCCATGCCCTTGTAACTGTACACTTTTATTCTTGAATTCTCGCTAATCGGTCGAACATCAAAGTAAAAAGTATGATCTTGACCATCGACGCATTTATAACCAATGATTCTAAAGCTCGTCATTTGCCGTTTGTGCATCAAGTATAGCAGCTCGTCCTGTAAAGCAAAAAGTGGAACGTCTGTGATGACGTAATTCATGAAATCCTTCGTAAATTTTTCCGAGTTTTCGGTGTGGTAATCAAACTCTAAATCATCAATGTTAAGCATCACGAAATACAACTCCATTTCGCTTGATCAGCAATCTGTATATTATTGATCGCATCAATCGCTACCAGTTGAACACCTAATTCGACATCAGAAACATAAAGAGTGTTGCCATTATGACCTTCAACAACGCCGATAATATCCTCAAAGGCAGAACCTTCATCATTGAGTTCGGCTGTCTGTATGATCACTTGGCTGTGAGTTTTAAAAGCAGCATCAAGAACTGAACCAATTTCAAAATCGCTCATCGGTTCCTTACGATGCCAAACTTTATTTCTTACTGTATTATCTTTTTCCATTTCTGATGTATGCTCGCTTAGATAGAATCCCATCCACTTGGCCATACCGCGATCATCATAACCACGCACATAAGGGTCAGGATGATAACTCATAAACGTTTCGCCCATACTACATCATCCTCTCAAATTTTTAAAGTCCATCCAAACCGCCAGCACCACCGTTGTGACCTCCTACCAAATCTTATCAATACTAAATTTGATAAAAGGCGATAAAGCTGGGGGGGATTATAGACTGAACATATCTATTTTACAAAAAAGGACAGAAACGATTGACTCTATATAGATGATGGTCTATATTATATACATAGATGAGCTTCTATATAAGGAGGACAAGAAAATGAACTACGATGAACTGTCTGTCATGTTGAAGGCTCTTGCTGATCCTAAGCGGCTAAAGATTATTGACCTGCTATCTTGTGGCAGTCTGTGCGCCTGCGATATTTTGGATCACTTTGAGTTTACCCAACCCACTTTATCTCATCATATGAAAGTCTTGGAAAGGTCAGGCGTGGTAACAGTAACGAAAGAAGGACAATGGCACCATTATCAATTAACTGAAACCTTCGTTGATCAATTTATGGGTTCAATGATGCACTTATTTTCTGCTGAAGAGAATTGCATTTGCCACAATAAAAACTGTAGCTGTAAAGGAGAAAAGAAAAATGAAGAAATTAGAACTATTTGAACCAGCAATGTGTTGTTCAACCGGCGTTTGCGGACCATCTGTTGATGAAGAATTACTGATGGTTACCTCAGTATTCGAAACATTTGAGGGACTAGAAGCAATTGAAGCTTCTCGCCATAATTTGACTAGTGATCCTGATGCGTTTGTTAATCACCCAACCATTTTGAAATTGCTCCAGGAAAAAGGCAATGATATTTTACCAGTCACACTACTGGACGGTGAAGTTGTAAAAGAAGGCGCTTATCCTACACTGGAAGAGTTCGGTAAGTATGCTGAAGTACAATTTGTTACACAAGCTGCTAACAATTCTGGCGGATGTTGCGGGGGCGAAGGTTGTTGTTAAACAGCCTTTTCCTACGCTTACTTTAAAAAAAGGAGGAAACAAAATGATTCAATATCTTCCCGGAATTATGGAATTAACCAAATACCTTTTCTTTACTGGAAAAGGTGGCGTTGGGAAAACAACTACCGCCTGTGCAACAGCTACATCTTTAGCTAAAGATGGGAATAAAGTAATGTTAGTAAGCACAGACCCAGCTTCAAATTTACAAGATGTTTTTCAAACAACCTTAACCAACAAACCCACTCCTATCGAGGGAATTGAAAACTTGCAAGTAGCCAACTTCGATCCAATTACTGCAGCGGCAGAATACAAAGAAAGTATTGTTGGTCCTTATCGTGGAATTCTTCCAGACAGTGCATTAGTAAACATGGAAGAACAGTTATCCGGCTCTTGTACCGTAGAGATTGCTGCTTTTAATGAGTTTGCTAATTTCCTAACTGATCCAGAAGTTGCTGATCAGTTCGATTACGTGATTTTTGACACGGCTCCAACGGGGCATACATTGCGGATGTTACAGTTGCCATCTGCTTGGAATAATTACTTGGATGAAAATACGACAGGCGTATCCTGCTTAGGTCAATTATCCGGATTAAGCGACAAAAAAGAGATGTATGAAAAAGCTGTAGAGACCTTAACGGATGCTGAACAAACAACCTTGATCTTAGTGACTCGCCCGCAAAAAGCACCATTAATTGAAGCCGAACGTGCGTCAGAAGAATTAAGAAAATTAGGGATTCAAAATCAGAAGCTGGTAGTAAATGGATTATTGGAAGTTCATGATGATAAAATTTCTCAACTCATTTACCAAGAACAATCCCAAGATTTAGAGAATATGCCGGCACCACTAAAAGACTTTGAAACTTTTTATATCCCACTTAGGCCCTACAACGTAACAGGAATTGATAAGCTCCAAATTTTGTTGAGTGATCAACAGCCTGAACTGGAATCGCAAGAAAAAGACGCGGCGGATTTTCCAAACTTAGATAAAATCGTTGAGGAATTTATCCATTCTAATAAGAAGATTATCTTTACGATGGGCAAAGGCGGCGTTGGTAAAACGACTGTGGCAATCAAAATTGCAAAAAAATTGGCTCAAACAGGCAAAAAGGTCCACTTAGCAACAACTGATCCGGCGGATCACTTAAACCTATTTATTTCGAAAGATTTGCCGATTTCTATTAGTCATATTGATGAAGAAAAAGAACTTGCCGACTATAAAGAAGAGGTGTTATCAAAAGCCAGAGCGACGATGAACGATGATGATGTGGCTTATGTTGAAGAAGATTTACGCTCGCCATGTACGCAGGAAATCGCTGTTTTTCGCGCATTTGCTGAGATCGTTGACAAGTCTGAAGATGAAATTGTAGTAATTGACACTGCACCAACCGGACACACTCTTTTGCTATTGGATTCAACGCAAAGCTATGCGAAGGAAGTAGAAAGAAGTTCGGGCGAAGTGCCTGCTTCTATTCAAAAACTTTTGCCACGGCTTCAGAACCCCGATGACACGGAAGTCTTGATGGTTACTTTACCTGAAACAACACCGGTTTATGAATCTATGCGTTTAGATGAGGATTTAGACCGTGCAAATATCGCACACACCTGGTGGTTGGTTAACCAAAGCATGTATGCTGCGGATACTCAAAATAAGGTGTTGAAAGCTCGCTCATTTAATGAATTAGAGTGGATCGACAAAGTTGCGGAGCTTTCAAATGGTAAGTTTGTTGTGGAAGAATGGCAACCAGATTTCAGCCCTGTTGGGGTATAATTTTTTAACCGATACATAGATATTTGTCTATGTATCGGTTGCTATCAAATGGAGGATTCTAATGAAAAATGTTGACAAGCAAGGATTAGGAATCTTTGAAAAATATCTGACCCTATGGGTAATTATTTGTATGGTACTAGGTATTCTAATTGGGAAATTTTTACCTTCGATTCCCAATACTTTAAGTCAGTTTGAATACTATAATGTTTCAATTCCGACTGCTATTTTGATTTGGTTAATGATCTTTCCCATGATGCTGAAAATCGATTTTAGCAGTATTGTTAATGTCTCGAAAAAGCCAAAAGGCTTGATTGTCACTTGCGTGACCAATTGGCTGATTAAGCCCTTCACGATGTATGCCATTGCTTCCTTTTTCTTTTATGTGGTATTTAAAAGCTGGATAACACTGGATCTGGCAAAAGAGTACATAGCTGGAGCGGTTATATTAGGTGCAGCACCTTGCACGGCAATGGTTTTTGTTTGGAGCCACCTTACCAAAGGTGATGCAGCTTATACTTTGGTTCAAGTGGCTGTTAATGATCTAATCATCCTACTCTTATTTGCGCCGATTGTTGCTTTTTTATTGGGAGTCGATAATGTCGTCGTTCCTATGGCGACTTTGCTCTTGTCAACCGTGCTTTTTGTAGTGGTTCCCTTATTTTTAGGTTTCATTACTCGATCTTTAATCATTAAAAGCAAAGGCTTAGTTTACTTTGAAGCAGTCTTCTTAAAGAAATTTGATTCGGTTACGATTATAGGCTTGCTACTGACGTTAATCATCATTTTTTCTTTTCAAGGACAAAAAATATTAGCGAATCCACTGCACATCTTGTTAATTGCGATTCCTTTGACCATTCAAACCTTACTTATTTTTTCAATTGCTTATAGTTGGTCAAGGCTATGGAAACTCCCCCATTCTATTGCTTCGCCTGCAGGGATGATTGGTGCGAGTAATTTCTTTGAATTAGCAGTTGCGGTAGCTATTTCATTATTCGGGCTCCAGTCGGGAGCGACTCTAGCCACGGTAGTTGGTGTTTTAGTAGAAGTACCGGTTATGCTTTTGCTAGTAAAGATAGCCAATCATACAAAACATTGGTTTCCTGAAGAAACTGAACAAACAACACATCTTGGAGGTGAAAATGCGTGAAAAAGATTTATTTTCTTTGTACGGGCAACTCTTGTCGCAGTCAGATAGCCGAAGGCTATGCTCATGGGTTATTGCCTGAAGATCAGTTTGAAATTAGAAGTGCTGGGATTGAAACTCATGGCCTAAACCCTAAAGCAGTACAAGTAATGGCTGAGGATGACATAGATATTTCCAAACAAACTTCTGATTTACTTGATATGGGTTACTTTAACGAAGCTGATCTAATCATTACCCTTTGTGGAGATGCAAAAGACAAGTGTCCTGTAATCCCTAAAGGGAAAGAACATTTTCACTGGAACCTGCAGGACCCTGCGAAAGCAACCGGTACTGAGGAAGAAATTTTGCAGGAATTTAGGAAAACCAGAGACCTGATAAAAAGAAACATTTTAGCGCTGAAAAAATAGTTGTGATTTTAAAAGATGTCAAAGGCTCAAATTTGCAGCTGCTGACATCTTTTTTGTCATGAAACGAAAGAGTTTCCTTGACTTCATTTGGTAAATCAGAGTACTATTGTAACGAACGTATGTTCTTTCGGGATTATTCATGTAGATAAGGTGATTAGGATGAACTTTAACTATGATTTGGAACCTACGGGTGATTTTGCATTTATCGATATGAAATCCTTTTATGCAAGCTGCGAGTTAGTGGCTAGAGGACGTCACCCTTTAAAAGACCTGCTGGTCGTTATGAGTCAAGCAGACAACACTTCTGGGCTGATTTTGGCCAGTAGTCCAATGGCTAAAAAAGCATTTGGGATTAGTAATGTTACCCGATTTTGGGAGCTACCTACGGTAGAAGAAAATCCAATGATGCAGAAATTAATCGTGGCTCCACCAAGAATGCGTTATTACATAGCTGAAAATTTGAAAATTCAAAATGTTATCCGTAAATACGCTGCGGATGAAGATATCATGTGGTATTCGATTGACGAAGGGGTAGTTGACTTAACTCACAGTTTGAATTACTTTGTTCCAGATAAAAGCCTGACTAGAAAAGAAAAACTTAATATCGTCAGTCAAATGATTCAAAAAGATATTTTGAGAGAAACGGGGATTTATTCCACAGTTGGTATGTCAAATAGTAACCCATTACTTGCGAAACTGGCCCTAGACAATGAAGCAAAAAACACAGTAAATATGCGCGCTTCTTGGAATTACTCAGATGTTGAAACCAAGGTGTGGGCGATGCCTGAGATTAGCGATTTTTGGGGTATCGGTCACCGGATGAAACAAAATCTTTATAATATGGGAATAACTACGGTTCGCGACTTAGCGAACGCTCAACCCTACCGCTTAAAAGAAAAATTTGGTGTCATTGGTTTACAATTGTATCATCATGCCAACGGCATTGACCGAACAAAAATTCAAGAACGCTATGTTCCTAAATCAGAAAACCTTGGAAATAGCCAAATACTCCCTAGAGATTACAAGGGAGAAGAAATGCCTTTAGTGATTCGAGAAATGGCCGAACAAGTTGCTATTCGTTTACGACGTAAGCAAGCGAAAGCCAGAACGGTCAATCTATCCATTGGTTATTCGAAAGATGAACCAGGGAAAGGCTTCAGCCGACAAACAAAAATTACTCCTACTGATAATACAGATGAGTTAGCCAGCTACTTATTGCATTTATTTAATAAATTCTATGATGGTAGCTTAGTGAGAAATATTGGCGTTTCTTATTCAGGGCTGACTTATCATGCCGGCAGCCAGCTAAATCTATTTGAAGAACCTGAAGAACAAATCAAAAACGAAAAATTGGATCAAATTATGGATCAAATAAGAGAAAAGTATGGCTTTGTTTCAATCGTTCGTGCCAGCTCTACTCTAGAACACGCTCGCAGCTTGAGCCGAGCGAATCTTGTGGGGGGCCATGCCGGTGGCGCTGGTGGTTTGGATGGTTTGTAATAGGTCTAAAACTATAGAAAGCGGAAAAATACGATGAATGATTTGATTTTTATCAAGGAGAATTTCAATGTTGTCTCTGCCTCATTTATGAGTTATGGCCAAATTCAGCCGAAACTTTATGATTGGTATTTACCTTTTCAAGACTTAGACAGAATCCGGCTCCATACCAAGGCGTTGATCACTGTCAATGGAAGAAAGAAAAAGGTATTCATTGCGCGCCTTTCTTATCACCCAAAGGCAAATTTGCTGTATAAACCTTTCCCCTTAATTCAAAGCCAGCCGAGTTGGCAAATTCAATTCATTACACAATTGTTGGACGATCATGGAATTAAGTATTATCGGGAAAGAAACTTCAAGGGACTTACAACCATTGAAAATAGGCTGCTAAGAGTAGACGTTGCCTTTCAACTATCTGAACAATGGCACATTATCGAATACCATGGTACGCATCACTACTTCCAACGAAGTGCCAGCACCAAACGTTTCCAAAATATCCTCAGAAATATGGAGATAAAACGTCAATGGTGTGAGGAAAACAATATCCGCTATTTAGAAATTCCATTCTTTAGACAGAATGATATTCAGAAACTAGTTGAGAACTTCTTAAGCACCGCTGTTTCTGATAGTACTTATCGGAGGTGATGGAAACATGGGAGAACCATTTATGTCTTATCATTCTGATCCACTTATTCGTGATTATGACGACCGTAGGATGGCGAAATGGATGGGCTTTTACTTGAGTGAACATACAGCCGAAATGGAAGCGAAAAAAAAGGAACGAACGACTGTGTGGTTCAGAAAACCAACCATGAACGAAGTAGCGATTGCAGAAGTTCTAGAAGAATCCTACACCAGCAGGACTTTTGTTGAAATTCAGATAAATGAGTTGAACCCTGAAGGGTTCGCTTACGCAGATATTGTTGGGGTAATCGAAGGATTTAGAGATACTGATATCTTTGTCTCTCACCCTACTAGCGGACTCCAGGTTATTAAGAACAATTCAATAAACCATATTCGTTTACTCTCTTCTCCTAAATGGAGTGATCTCTCATGACGTTAAATGTGGAAGGAGCTGAATTCGACTATCACACCGAAAACTCAGAAAAATTAACCAAGGATTTTATGAATTTCGTTCTAACGGAAGTCCCTTTTTTCGCATTACAAGATGAATTGCTCTATTTGATGAATAAAAGGAATATCACTCGGTTTAGAATCCCTAGTTACATGACAGTTGATAGTAAGGATCATATCTTTCATTTTGAACTTCTAACAGTAGAAGAAAACAAACAGTTACGAATATACCGTTATATTGGAATGGATTTAGATAAAAAAAGATTGGTCCGGTAATACTCAATTGAGTATTACCGGACCAATTCTTCATTTAGTTTTGATCTTCACTATCAAATACCTGTCCATAAATATATTTGATTTGATTTTTAAGCTCTTTATTCTCCATTTCAAGCGAGTGGATTTTACGTTTTAGAGAATGAATAACGTCCTTATTTTGCTCTTTTTTTATTTGTTGCGTGTAGTTTTTTCCAAAAGATTTTTCCCGAAAGATAACGATTCTTTCTTTAACTTCTGGGATTGAATATAGGGTAGATTTTCCAACATTTGATTGCTTTGCTACCCTTGAAAAATTAATTGGCTGCTTGGTAGTTTTGAGGTATTGAATCGCCTGTTCAACTTTCTCAATAGTTTCCTTGCGTCTGTGCTTGTGCAACTTTTTAAGATGCTTTTTTCGATCAAATGTCATACTATTCCCCTCTATCCGTCCGTTGTGGCCTTCCATAGATTACGCTGCCTTGTGTGATTTTGTTCTCGATGTCAGTGTATTTCTTCAGAAGATGCTCATTTTTTTCAAGCATATCCATTCGTCCGTTTTTCTTTAATAATTCAATCGTTCTTGTCATAGTTTTTATATGCAACTGATACTTTTCACTATCTAAATCAGATAGACCAATAGCTAAATCCTTACAAGGATTACCGTTATTACAACTTAAACAAGGTGGTTCGTTAGTAAATGGACATTTACCATTTAAACGAGCCATACAGGTCCCGTAGGGATTGTCAATCGCGTTCAGTTTGTGATTTTGCCAAAGAGAATCTAAATTTTCTTTATTCAATTGATCTGGTTCGATTTTTTGAAGTAATCCATTTTGACTAAATTCAAACGTTCCGCTTGCTAAAACCTTTTCAAATTCTTTTCTCTTATTATCATCTGAATACTTTGCATACACCATTGTCATTTCTGGTGAAGCATGAGCTAGCAGTTCTTGAACTGTTAAAATGTCAGCTCCGTTATTCAGTAATTTAACTGCGTAGGTATGACGAAATTCATGCATTCGGAAACGATAAATCTTACCGTCTTCCCCAACAATGTTTTGAGTGATTGCTAAAGCATTTAACTCCTCACTTACAAAGCCTTGAATAAAAGGACGCCCTCTTCTAGCACCAGATAAACGTACAAATAAGTACTGCTTAGGATTATTATCCAGATTCGTTTCTAACTCACATTTCTTTATTAAGAAGGTGATGATTTCAGCTAAGTGAGTATCAATTGGAATCCTGTGGTTATGAACTTTTGTTTTTGAAATGTTCAATTGTAAGTAGGGACTATCATTTACAGTTATTAGACACTTATTAGTTAAGGAGAGAACATCTGATATTCTCAGTCCAGTTTTGAACATTATCCAAACAATCGGAATTACCTCGGGATGTAAATAATTCAAGTTTCTAAAAAGCTGATCCAAAACGCTATCAGGAATACTGTTAACACTTCGATGCTGAGTATATTTAGGGAAATCTTCGGGATTAATTAGTTGCCGAATAGATTTTTTAGGTGCTTCACTATGCTCAAGCAACTGTAATTCTTCTAAGAATTTCTGAATCTTTCCCATACAACCATTTAAGTGATTCTCCACACCGTTCCTCTTTTTTTCTGCAAAGTAACAACGTATCCACTCAATAAAATTTAATATATCTTTTCTTTCTAGATTTCGAATAGGTTTCTTTTCAGTGCCTATCGGTGAAACAACGTTAAAAAAACGACTGAGTGTTCTAGCGTAGTCTTGCGCACTATGCCAGCTCATTTGCCTTTTGCCTAAAAGTCGATCTTTTATATATTCCTTCAATATTTGTTTTAATGTATTATTTTTGATGCTGTCAAAGCGGATGAATCCTTGGGGACTAGATTTGTGATATTCAAAATCAAAAACATCTTGAAAATCTTTTAAGCGCCAAACGTCCCTTGTCCATAACGGGCGATCATCCAAATAATGCATGATCGAATTGTAAGCGGATCTTAGAAAAGCAGCTGTTCTAACCTTCGCGATACTCACTGGTCGACCAGTCCTGTACTTTCTTTCCTCTATCACCTCTATTCCCGTTTCACGTAACCAAGAGATATATTTTTCCTCTGCTTCATCAATATTTAATTCCTTTAACGAACTACACTCCGGATAACATAATTCCATAAAATTAATCACCCGATAACGATGTGTATGTTTTTGAAAACTAGAATAAGCAGTCCACTCACCGTTGAACAGTTTCAATTTATAGAGACATTTCAACTCTAAATTCAAGATAGGATTAACAGAGTTGAAAGTTATGATAAATATGTGATTGGCAGGATTTTCTCTGTATTCTAGCAGACGTTCCCGAAATTGGGGAAGATTAACAAAAAAATTAAAATCCCAAACGTCATTCACTAATAGATAATCATCTTCTATAAGTGTCTCTTGAACAGAACCATCGGCCAAAATTTCTTTTCGAGTATATGAGCTGAGTATTGCTCGCAATTTTTCCTCATATTCATGTAAAGGATAAGTCGCAGTAAAATGTGCTTCCATTATTCCTCCAGTCTAAAAGCTGAACTCGCTTTTTCCCATTGATTACGTATTTCTTTGTCTGACGGATGCAAATAAAGGTTCATTGTGGTCTGTATTTGTTTATGGCCAAGTCGCTCCTGGACAATCTTGATATCTTTTGTCTGTTCATAATATTTTGTAGCGTGAGTATGCCGGTACAAATGTGGATGTAAGTGGTAATCAATTTTTTCTTCAATGCGTCTAAATGTAGAAATGACATCTTGATAGTTCATCGGAAGTCCTTGGGACTTTCCTTTAATTTTTACAAATAGGGAGTCACATTGATCGAAATCCGCAATGCTATACATATAATCATCGAATAAATCAATTAAATTTGCTGAAATGTGAACCTCGCGTAAGCCTGTTTTCTGTCGGAATTCTCTAGGCTGCTCACTCCGGTAAGCTAATCGAATTCGGTGTCCACTTTTAAGATCAAATAGAACATCTTCTTTATGCAAAGACAGAGTTTCGCCAATTCGTAACCCGGTTTCGAAGAGTAACTGCAGTAAAAAGAAATCTCTTACATTTGTCGTTGCACTTAACGCTGCTTGTAAAGTAGTGTCTGGAATTGTCTCAACTCGTTTCTTGGGTTCCTTTAGCTTTAAGATGCTTTCTGACACACTTTTGCTTCTTGTAATGTGATGTAAAAATCCTTTATATTGCTTGATACCTTTTACATCTACATAGGCTCTAGTAGCCACATCCTGTTCAATATACTCGAATTGGTAAAGAAATTTGTAGAAGGAAAGTACTGCTGTAACTTTTAAGTTGATCGTTTTTTCACTTCTTAAGGTGGGTGGTATGAGGTGTTGAACTTTTTCAATTAAAGTGGGGTTCACTAACCAGGAAAGAAAGTTTGCTATTGTCTTGATATTGGCACTTTCATAATTTGTTTCCGTCAAAGACAAAAAAACAAAATAGTCTCTCAATGCAAAGCAATAGGTACGCTGTGTATTTGGACTCTTTTGTATGTTATCAAGATATTTTATATACTTTAAAACTGGTGGTACTGGTTTTCCTTGATCATCAAGGACTAGATATCTTCTCCCTTCATTAGGTAATATAACTTCTTGTACTCTCATAGAAAGCCTCCTTTTACCCAATTCTCTCATAAGATAGACGGTAATAACAAGACTGTCTATTATATAAAGGAATATGGATATATTGAATATCCTAGTCTCTAATAAGTGTACTATAGATAGCAGCTCGTTTGATTGCTGTAGCTCCTTCATTTAACGAATGTGCCCGCACAATCGAGCTGAATTTATAACGACTGCGTATTTGAGCGATAACTTCATCAATTTTTTCTTCTTTGATCGTTTGCTGCGGATCTTCGAACAAATTTAACTGTAGATTCCCTGCTGGTCGCAAAGAGGAAACTGTGATAGAAATATTACGGACTTCAGAATGATCCCAGTATTTTTCAAACAACGCAAAAGCTACTTTTGTTAGTTCGCGCGCTTGATAGGTCGGTGGAATTTTCAATTGATGATGAAACCCTCCGCGTTTTCCGCTGCCAAAATACGCATAGGCAATTCCTAGATGCAGTGTACCGCCTAATACATCGTTCTTTCGTAAACGTTGTGCGACCTGTTCGCAGATTTCAGCGATAACAGTTAGAATATCACCTTTATGAGCATAATTTTTTGGTAAAACTTGTGAGTTGCCAATCGATTTTTCCTTAGTAGGATACAAATCCTTTTGGGAGAGAACAGAACGATCAATCCCCCAAGCATGCATATAATGCTGCATCCCCATCACACCAAAATGATTTTTCAAGACAAAAGGGTCGGTATGAGCCAAATCACCCATGGTATACATACCCATCATTTGGTAGCGACGCTCCATCCGATTGCCGATTCCGCAAAATTCGCTTAAGCGAAGCGGCCAAATTTTCTCAGGCACATCTTGATAATGCCATTGAGCAAACCGTTCTTTAGTAAGCTTGGCCTCATTATCCATCGCGATTTTTGCTAATAAAGGATTGTCTCCCATTCCTAACGAAGTATAAATACCAACTTTTTTAATAATTTCATTTTGAATCATCTTTCCGACTTCCGCCGAACTTTTGCCAAATAATTTCCAGCTATGGGTCAAATCCCCAAATTGTTCATCAATGCTGTAGGTATGAATGTCTTCTTCTGCCATATACGAACGAAAAATCTCTTGGATACGCATGTGATATTGAATATAGAGTGTCATCCGCGGCGGTACAATGTGAAGTTTGGGATGATTAGGAATTTCAAATCCCCGACTAACATTACTGATGCCTAAAACTTTTTTCGCCATCGGGCTTGCTGCTAAAACCAACCCCTCATTCTCGCGATCCCCACTCATTACAACTAGCAGATCATTCAACGGATCTAAGTCATGCTCAATACACTCCACACTGGCATAAAAGCTTTTCGAGTCCATACAGAAAACATCTCTGACAGGCTCCCCTTCGTACACATTCATCAAAACCACCTCCTCAAAAAAGCAAACATATGTTCGTTTTAAGTTTAAGTTTATTCTGGATTTTTGTCAATCATTAACCGATGAGGATTTAATAAGAAATTTTCCAAAGGATTTTGACTGATAAAACAGATAAAAAAGACGTTCTAAGCATCTTAATCATGCCTAAAACGTCTTTCAACGTATAAATCTTATACTACTTTTTTACAAAAATGGCCTCCAAAACACTGTAGAAAATGCCAGCCATCACAAAAATCATCCAGCTCATACCCCATGCCCCGCTCAAAAACGACCAGCCTAAGTAGATCATCACAACAATTGGCCAATAGACTCTCTCCAGCAAATGCTTCGTACGTGCTGAGTCACCATATTTTGCCTGCATCGCATTGGGGCCTAATTCATCTTCATCAGCGATAAAGTATTTTTCCTTAATAAATTTATCAAAGCTATTGTAATTGATACTGCCGTAAATAATTAGAAACACCCCAATTGCCAAAAAGAAGAACATCACGGGAATTCCGTATTCCGCGTAGGTAAACATTTGGAAAAAGAAAATCGGCGAGATACTTAATACACACAGACAAATCCCAAATACTAAGCTGACTTGAAAGCTTTTTTGATACCCCTTTTTCAACTTTTGAGCCTCTTTATTCGTGTCAATCGGGATATAACGATCATTTAATTCTGAATTATTTTTTGAAAACTGCATCCCATTATAAATAATAATCCCAACACTGATAGCGATCATAACAAAAAACAATAAAAATCCCATCATCTCAGAACCACGGATGCCCAGTCCAATCAATGCTCCAACCGCAAGCAGGCAACCACTGATCCCTAAGCTTAAACCCATTGCATCTTTCTTACGTTCGGTCAAATACTGATACATCTCGTCTTCGTTGATTCCATTTTCCGGTTCTTTTTCACGAGAAGCAAATTCTAATTCTTCACGTAATTCATCAACGGAGCCAAACTCACTGATTACCTGACCAATCGCTTCGTGCTCGCTCTTTCCTTCATCTATTAACGCTAAATAGTGATCTTCCAT
>PPYE01000653.1_pt1 | contig 17147 bp, 14 predicted proteins | sample 1559881 | NCBI WGS metagenome assembly PPYE01 (sample SAMN08240022, study PRJNA423297) | Human gut metagenome, whole genome shotgun sequencing project. | reverse complement strand
ATGTATGAGTTTGGAATGATGTCTATGGGACGTTTTGTAAAGGAAATGACATTAAAAGCTGTTATTATGATTGTCGGATTTGTTGTAGTGATGTATCCGATGTGGAAATTAATGGGATTTTTGTAAATTATAATTAGATATTCTCTTGAAAGAGTCTTTTGTTCTTTTGTGAAAGAATAAAGGGCTCTTTTTATGCACGTTGGGTAGTTGTCAACCTGTTCGATTTATGATTGATGCAGAGAAGCTGCGTTATTATAATAAGAGTAAATATACAAATGTCAGGGAAAGGGGATGGCTTATGAAGCAGTTATATACCAGATGGGGAAAGAAGATAGATCCAGAACATGTACTTTCAGAGTATCCAAGACCGCTGCTTGTCAGAGATTCATATATCAATCTGAACGGATATTGGGAGTATGCATTTACGGATGCTTTTCAGAAGCCGGAGAAATACGATGGAAAGATATTGGTGCCATTTTCACCGGAAGCAGTATTGTCAGGAGTGAATCGCCAATTGCAACCAGAGGAATATCTGTGGTACAGGCGTACCATAGATGTGAATGAAGTGCAGTTGAAGAAGCATCGTCTGATTCTTCACTTTGGAGCAGTGGACCAGGCATGTGGTGTGTATGTGAATGGACATCAGACTGGCAGACATACGGGAGGATATCTTCCGTTTGAACTGGATATTACCGATGCTGTGCATGATGGGGCAAATGAACTTACAGTAGCTGTGAAAGATCGCAGTGATACATCATATCACGCCAAAGGAAAGCAAAAATTAAAAGCAGGTGGCATGTTTTATACGGCTCAGAGCGGTATCTGGCAGACCGTATGGATGGAATACGTACCGGAAGTATATATAACAAAACTGGAAGCAATACCAGATATAGATCGGAACGTGGTAAGAATCTGTGTTCACGCGTCTGAATCGGAGCAGAAGTGCCGGATTACAGTGCATAAAGCGGCGATTTATCCAGAGGCAATGGAATGTTCAGAAGATGTTTTTGACATGTTTGAAATACCTGAGACGGTGATAACAGAAACTAAAGGGAACACAAGTGCATGGATTGAGATACCTGTTCCGGATGCCAGATTATGGACATGTGAAGAACCGTATCTGTATTATTACAAAGTAACAATGGGTGAAGATCAGATAATCAGTTATTTCGCCATGCAGAAGTTTTCACTGGAGCCGGATGCAGAGACAAAAGGGTTTCCGCGTATCTGTCTGAATGGAAAAGAACAGTTTCAGAATGGTGTGCTGGATCAGGGATACTGGCCGGAGGGATTGTATACACCACCGTGTGATGAGGCATTTATCTTTGATATTACAGAAATGAAAAAGACTGGATTTAACATGGTACGCAAGCATATTAAGATCGAACCGCAGAGATGGTATTATCATTGTGACCGTCTTGGCATCGTGGTATGGCAAGATATGGTAAATGGTGGGGAGCGATATAAGCACTGGTTTGTGACGTATCTGGCCACAGTGATGTCGTGGCTTAAGATTCCTATGAGAGATATTTATCCACGTCTGTTATCCAGAAAGAATAAGGCCGGACGTCTGGAGTTTGTCCGGGAAATGCAGGAGACAGTACGAGTGCTGAAATGTCATCCAAGTATTGCGGTCTGGGTGATATTCAATGAAGGCTGGGGACAGTTCCAGACGGAGGATATGACAAGACTTCTGCGTGAAATGGATCCGGATCGTCTGATCGATCAGGCGAGCGGGTGGTTTGATCAGGGTGGCGGAGATTTCTCAAGCCTGCATAATTATTTCTTTGGACTATTTGTCCGTCCGGAAAGAAAGCGCGCATCAGCATTATCGGAATACGGAGGATACAGTTATCCGGTAAGCGGACATACGGCGTGTGAAAAACAATACGGATATGGAGCATGTAAGACCAGAGAAGAGCTAAATAAACGCTGTACAGAACGGGCAGATAAGATGCGGGAACTGATTCCAGAAGGACTTTGTGCCAGCGTTTATACGCAGTGGTCAGATATCGAAGAAGAAGTGAATGGAGTCTATACCTATGATAGGAAAATAAGGAAGATTGATCGGGTATGAAATTTTGGATATCAGATTTTAGAAAAATCAAATAAATTTATATTTGCTGTAACGAAATGCTGTGTGCGGAGTCTTATTGGCAAAGGGGGGTGAGGAGATGCAATTTGAAGAAATATATGCGCGATATTATAAAGAAGTGTATTATTATCTGCTGTCATTGGATGGCAACAGAGAGACTGCGGAAGAACTGACGCAGGAAACATTCTTTCGTGCAATGAAAGCCATTCATAAGTTTAAAGGGGAATGCCAGTTGGGAACATGGCTGTGTCAGATTGCAAAACATACTTACTTTTCCTGGAAGAAAAAACACAGGCGTGAAGTCATAAGCGATAGTCCGAAAGTGCTGGAAGAGGACAGGCTGAGGAGTAACCAGTTAGAGAGAGCGTTGGATGAGCAGGTGGGGAGACGGCAGGAATCCATGGAAATCTACCGGATACTGCACGACCTGGAAGAGCCATATAAAGAAGTGTTTACTCTGCGGGTATTAGGAGAGTTGTCATACCGTGAAATTGGTGAGGTGTTCGGACGAAAAGAAGGCTGGGCGAGGGTGACATTTCACAGGGCAAAGATTAAGATTCAGCAGTTGATGCAGAAAGGCGGACGGTGAATATGAAGAAAGAATGTGCGATTGTACAGGATATGTTGGTGTTATATGAAGATGACTGCCTGCAGGAAGAGAGCAGAAAAATGGTGGAGGATCATATTGCAGAGTGCCAGGAGTGCAGACGGGTCTATGAAGCGTCTGAAAAAATGCAGGATATACAGGTGCAGACCCAGACAGAATCGGATCTTCAGATACAGAAAAGTGCGTCTCAAATTATGAAAAAGATAAAAAGGCGAACAACATTGAAAGCAGTTATCGGTATCGTATTGATTGTGGCAGTTATAATCGGTGGACATGTTTTTTGCAACCATATAACGGATAGCGAGTGGGGGTATTCGGAAATGCTCTATGGTATTGCGTCCGGCGATGTAGAAGTAGCACAATTGTATCAGCTTGCAGGTGGTGATATATATTGTATATTAAAGAGCAGTAAGAGTATTGGAATACAATCCATGACAGGGCTTCAGGATCCGGCAGAGTTAAGTGTTCAGAATGAAGAACAGACGCTGGAATATCGGATGCAAGGAAGAGCTTTCTGGGAAAGCGGCTTTGCACCGAATCATAAGCAGAGTACGATTATATTTCCAATCAGTTTAAAAGGTACATCAGAAGTAACGAAACAGAGTTACTTCTGTTACACCAAAGAAATTGTGTATTATGGCAAGACAAAATCAGACAAGAAAGTGATCTGGAATGAAGGCCAGGATATCGCGAAAGCACCGGATGAAATTGAATATCAGGCAATCCGTGCATATCTGCAGAATGGCAATGTGGAAAAGGCATGTGCGGAATGCGAGAGCCTGGGCTGGGACAGTGCCAAAATTATCGCAGAAATCGGGAAACAGACATCACAAGACGGAACATACGAGGATGCAGGCGTACCAATACTAGTGAATGAAGAGTAAGAATGAAAAGCAAGCAGTCCGCAGGTGAATCAAAAGAAAGCTTCTAAAGATTCACCTGCGGACTCTTCTGATTATTCTAAAATTTCTGTCACGCGTTCGACAGAAAGATCCAGAAGATCTGCTACCTGGTCGACACAGTGAAGCTTGTGGTATAACTTGCGGACGGTGTCGGCAAGATCTTGAGCATGTGTTTCAGCGGAAACTTTATTTGTAATTTGTTCGGTCAATTCGCCGGTAAGCTGTTCGGTCAATTCGCCGGTAAGCTGCTCGGTTAATTATTTGGTTAGTTTTTTAGTGATATCTCGCTCCCAAATGTCACAATCTAAGACAAGACCATCTTCCATCATATCGTTCAGGCCTCCTTCCTGGAATTCTGGATAATGAGCATATAAATGTTGATATAACTTGTAGAGCAAACGCTGGAGACGTATGGCGTCGGCAGATGTGATATCTCCGGATAAACGATTGCTTTCAATTAAGCTAAGTATATCATTTAATATCAGATTATGCAAGGCTTCTGTATTCTCTTTGGTGCGTTTCTCTCTGATAGAATCCCGCAGAGAAAGCATCATAAAGAGAGCCAGAACGATCATTTTGTTATCATTGAGGTATGCGAGGTCGTGTTCAAGCAGCTTAAATACAGGGACAGTATAGAGAAACGTACCCTGATTTCCAAAATCAAGAGTGATTGACTTGGAGTCTGGGAGTCCTTTGTGGGCATAAAGCTGTAAAATACGCGGAGTGGGGAATATCAGGTGATCCGGATTCCTGCGGTTGTCCAGCGCATATTTGTAGCCATAATCAAAAACACGGAATTCAATCTCGTCATCCTGATACATTTGTGCTTCCAGATGATAGATATAAATGTGATCAATGGTGAGTATTGTATCAGCAATTGTGCGGTTCAGGTCATCATCGGTGTGCTCAGTCCAGTGGTAGAGAACAGGAGCGTCAGTAGGGTGACTGGTATTAAAAAGCCCATTAATAAGATTGATAACAGCGGTTCCTGATAAGGTTAGGATTCGTTTCATTATTTTATCATATATATGTGTAATTTCTTTTACTTTTTCGTTAGTAGAAACCATAAAACGGTAAACTCCTTTCTTTAAAATTGATACGCGCGTTATGTTGCCAGTATAGAACTAAAAAGCAAAAAGTCAATAGAAAATGTAAACTAAAATTCATTGTCTCAATCAGGGACATGTGTTAAAATAAAGCTAGAATTATAAGAATACAGCTTAATCATTTTGACAGAAGAGCAGGAGGTCAGTATGGAATTTCAGAAAGTTATAGAATCAAGACGCAGTATTAGAAAGTATGACGCAGAAAAGAAAGTGTCAGAGGAACAGATCGGGGAAATGATTCAGGCAGCAATTTATGCGCCATCGTGGAAGAACAGCCAGACAGCAAGATATTATTGTGTACTTTCTCGGGATATGTTTGAAAAGGTACGTACTGAGTGCCTGCCAGAATTTAATGCCAATAATGTAGAGGGAGCTTCTGCGTTGATCGTTACAGCAGTGGTTAAGAATCGCTCCGGTTATGAAAGGAGTGGAGAGCCAACGAATGAACTTGGTAATGGCTGGGGTATCTATGATCTTGGACTGGCGAATGAAAATCTGCTGCTGAAAGCGGCTGAGATGGGAATTGGAACGCTGGTTATGGGAATCCGCGATGAGAAGAAGCTGCATGAGATCCTGAGTATCCCGGAGGAGCAGATAGTAGTATCTGTGATCGGTGTGGGATATGGAACTGTATCACCAGATATGCCAAAGAGAAAGTCTGTGGAAGATGTGGCGGTGATTTGCTAATGAAGGAGAAGAAGACTACGGCTATGTTGAAGGGGAAGACAGTAGTTCTTGGTGTAACAGGAGGTATTGCAGCATATAAGAGTGCAGCACTTACAAGCCTTCTTGTAAAAGCAGGAGCGCAGGTACAGGTAATCATGACAGAACACGCCAGACAGTTTATTGCTCCGCTGACGTTTGAGTCGCTTACAGGGAGAAGATGTCTGACGGACACGTTTGACAGGAATCACGAATATAGTACGGAGCACGTAGAGTTGGCTAAAGAGGCTGATGTAGTGATGGTCGCGCCGGCTACGGCGAATATTATTGCGAAGATTGCACATGGTATGGCTGACGATATGCTGACTACAACTATTCTTGCCTGTGATTGTCCTAAGATCGTAGCACCGGCTATGAATACTCGTATGTATGAGAATCCGGTGACGCAGGATAATATCCGTAAGCTGGAAGAATATGGTATGACGATTGCATATCCGACAAGCGGACATCTTGCCTGCGGAGACATCGGTAAGGGAAAGATGCTGGAGCCGGAAGAATTATTTCAGTATATCCTGATGGCCTGTGCGTTTGAAAAAGATATGGCAGGGAAGCATGTACTGGTAACAGCAGGCGCAACACAGGAAGCATTGGATCCGGTACGCTATATCACCAATCACTCATCCGGTAAGATGGGATATAGTCTTGCAAAGATCAGTGCACTCAGAGGTGCGGAGGTCGTGCTGGTCAGTGGACATACGGCTCTTGCAGCACCGCTTTTTACGGAGCGGGTTAGCGTGACCAGTGCAGAAGATATGTTTCAGGCAGTTGCAGAGAGAAGCGAGTGGGCAGATATTATTATCAAGGCAGCGGCGGTAGCGGACTACAGACCTGCAGCTGTCAGTTCGGAAAAGATCAAGAAGTCGGATGATCAGATGTCTATCGGATTGGAACGGACACAGGATATACTTGGGTATCTCGGAGCACACAAGAGGGATGGACAGTTTTTGTGTGGCTTTGCTATGGAAACACAGGATCTGTTGGAAAATGCATCCCAAAAGTTAAAGAAGAAAAATGCAGATATGATCGTAGCCAATAATCTGAGAGTGGCGGGAGCCGGATTTTCGGGAGATACGAATGTGGTAACGCTGATAACAGAGAATGGAGCGGAAGAGCAGGAACTCATGTCAAAAGAAGAAGTGGCAGGCGTGATACTTGATAAGATTATGGAAAAGATAGGATAGACGGGCGGCAGCGGAGCTACTGTCTGTTGAACTAAAAAAGGCTGCGTGATTACGCAGTCTTTTAGCAATCTGGAGATTGAATGTGAACACGATTCGGGGGATGCATGAATATCATGCATTTGTGTTCATGAACAATATATCATGTTATATGGTAATGGTATATATCCTTTTGTTACAGAAAATGTCGTTTTAATTGTGCTTTGAGCACAAATTTGATAAAATAGAAGCGATAGGATAAAAAAGTGTATGATTTTATGACGGTAAAATTGAATTTATTGACAGAAAGGGTAAGATATGGCGGTTGCATTGGAAGAATTGTATCGGGAAGTTGAGCCGATGTATGATATGCACCTGGTTACAAAGAGCTGTTTCCATAAGGTTATTGGATGGACGCACATTGTGGAAAATCCGGAGTTTATCGAGCTACTGCATGGCGATGAACTGATATTCAGTGCAGGGATTCAGTATACGTCTGAGGAATGGCTGATGGATTTTGTGCAGAGATTGATTGAGGCCGGGACAGGAGGACTGGTATTGTCGCTTCATGAAGGCAGCTGCTATCCGCAGAGGATTGTGGATTATTGTAATAGGAAAAAGTTTCCATTATTTTCAAGTGGATGGAAGACACCGTATCTTGATGTAATGCGCATATTTGCATCTATTCTTCTGGAGAATGAACAGCGGGATACGAATTTGAATGAGGCACTTAAGAATGCAATCTATTATCCTGAGCATGAGGCGGCATATCTGCATCATTTTGAGCATAATGGATTTTATCGTAATATGCATTATATTATGGCAATCCTGAGCTGTCATGCTTACCAGGAGGGGGAAGAGAATAAGCGCCTTCAGGAACTGGCAAAACAGCTTCAGTATTCGGATTTTCGAGGGGTTGTCGTGACAGATGAGGACAGGCTTTTAATCATGGTGGCAGATAAGACGGTAAAGCAGGTTCAGCGTATATTCCAGAAGATCTGTAAGCAGGATATGCAGGTCTATGTGGGAATTGGCGATGTGGTAATGCGTTTGCAGGATCTGGAAGACAGCTACGAACATGCAATGGTGGCATATCAGCTGACAAAGACAGCGATTGCGACAAATCTGCTGGTATACGATGAACTGGGCGTATATAAAGTACTGTCAGATCTGAGACATGAAGACACCGGAGAAGCATTTATCAGAGAGGCGCTGGGCGAGCTGATAGACTATGATGAAAAAGAAAACACAGATTATCTGGATATATTAAAAGCATTTTTTGAAAATGAATGCAGCATTGTGCATACGGCACAGGCAATGTACTGCCATAAGAATACGATGAATTATAAAATGAATAAAGTGAAAGAAATTCTGGGATACGATATAATGAGCAACGAGAATCGTACGAGGATTATGGTGGCATTGTATTTTATGAAAATGCGAGGATAGGAGGACATTATGAATAAAATGATATCAGAAAGAAACAGAAGACTTGCTGAGAAGGTCATCAGGGGACTGGAATCCAGAAATATGGAAGGTCACTATGCGGAGACGAAGGAAGAAGCGCTTAAGATTGCACTTGCGCTGATCCCGGCTGGCAGTGGCGTTGGCTGGGGAGGATCTGTATCGATAGCAGATATCGGGCTGAAGGATGCAGTCTGTTCCGGGGATTATACGGTGTATAACAGAGATGTATGTAGCACGCCGGAAGAGAAAAGAAGCGTAGAACTTCAGTGTCTTGGGTGCGATTATTTTCTCAGCAGTACAAACGCTATTACAGAAGATGGAATACTGGTTAATATCGATGGCAAAGGCAATCGTGTGGCAGCGATTACCTGGGGGCCGGAACATGTGCTGATGATTGTTGGGATGAATAAAGTAGTTAAGAATCTGGATGATGCATGGGCGAGAGCGCGTAACCTGGCGGCACCGGTCAACGCACAGCGATTTGATATTCAGACACCGTGTAGGAAGACAGGTTCCTGCGCAGACTGCAAATCACCGGATACAATTTGCAGCCAGTTTCTGGTAACTCGTTATTCCAAGGCACCGAAACGAATCAAGGTGATTCTGGTGAATGATAATCTGGGATATTGATCAGAAGATGTATACAGGTGGTATGGAAGAATATAGAAGTATGTGAAAAATACTGTATGAAAGGAAGAGACGATGGAAAAGAAATATGATGTAGCGGCCATGGGTGAGCTGTTGATAGATTTTGCAATGAATGGACAGAGTGAACAGGGAAATAACTGTTTTGAGGCATGCCCGGGAGGGGCGCCATGTAATGTGCTTGCTATGCTTGGAAAGCTTGGCAGAAAGACAGCATTCCTTGGTAAAGTCGGAGAAGATCAGTTTGGCAAATTACTGAAAGAAACAATAGAAGAGATGGGAGTAGATACGACAGGACTTCGGATGGATCAGGAGATTCCGACCACGCTTGCATTTGTACATACTTTCCCGGATGGAGATCGCGATTTTTCTTTCTACAGAAAGCCGGGAGCGGATATGATGCTTCGGGAAGAAGAAGTCGATTATGATGTGATCCGTCAGGCAAAGATTTTTCATTTTGGAACATTATCGATGACAGATGAGCCGGTCAGGAGCGTAACAAAAAAAGCACTAGAAGTGGCAAAAGAGGCTGGATGCCTGATTTCACTGGATCCGAATCTCAGACCACCGCTGTGGAAGTCTCTGGATGAAGCAAAGAAGATGATGGAATATGGGTTCCGATATTGTGATATATTGAAGATTTCCGATAATGAGATTCAGTTTGTGTCCGGGAAAGAAGATTATGATGAAGGAATCCAGTATCTGCAGGAGAAGTATCATATCCCGCTTATTTTCCTTACAATGGGTAAAGATGGAAGCCGTGCATACTATAAGGGTATGCGTGTAGAAAAGGCAGGATACCGGGTGGATACCGTGGAAACGACAGGTGCCGGAGATACATTCTGTGGAAGTGCATTGAATGGTGTGCTGGAAAGAGGCATTGATAATCTGACCGAGAAGGATCTGACCGAAATCCTTGATTTTGCGAATGCTGCAGCAGCGATTGTAACTACTAAAAAAGGTGCAATCCGATCCATGCCGGAGCAAGAAGAGGTCGAAGAAATGTTGACGAAATAGAAAAAGAATGGTATAATATATGAGTGTCTCGGGAAGAGCACTCATATATCGTATGGCGCCATAGCCAAGTGGTAAGGCAAAGGTCTGCAACACCTCTATCACCAGTTCAAATCTGGTTGGCGCCTTTTGAAAAAAGCTTCAGGAAGTACCTGAGGCTTTTTTTGTGCGCCGGGCGATTAAGTTCTTGATTTTCTCATTAAATAAAACCGACTGCAGATTGCTCTGCAGTCGGTTCATATAAGGAATGAATTAATTTCTTATTTGTCTTTTTTCGGTGGATATTCCAGACCAATACGTTTTGCCTGATTTTCCGGATCCCAGAAGAAGTTCCACTCTACGAAGTTTTTGATTCTTGCTGTATCTGCAGGTGTCCATGTTACCAGATCTCCCTTATCATACATAGCATCAATCTCTTCTTTTGTATATCCGAAGCTTTCGAGTACTTCGCGGTTGTGCTCACCGAAGCAAGGAGCAGCAGCAACGATCTGTGAAGGATGTTTCTTGAAGATGTTGGTAAGTCCGATACCTTTCATCTTACCGAAGCACTGATCTTCCCATTCAACGATGTTCTCACGTGCTTCGTACTGAGGATCGTTCTCGATATCAGCCGGTCCATATGCTCTCTGGCATGGGATAGCAGCTTTGTTGAAGATCTCTTCCAGTTCATCACATGTACGCTCAGCACAGAATTTTGCACACAGCTCATCTGCCTGTTTTCCACGTGGGTCAAACAGAGGGAATCCGGTACAGTTCTTCGGAATTCCTTTTGTGATACCAGGTTTGCCCATTCCGATGATCGGGTATCCACGTTTTACAGGTCCCTGTCCAACGATAGCTACGAACATAGCACCGCCGTCCTTGGTGTCGTAGAATGAGAAGCATGAAGCCATATCACTCTTATTACCTGTACGATATGGAACCGGCTCGCCCTGTTTCGGGTAACCTTTGTTGAACCAGTTTGCCGGGTAGTTGTCCAGCAGACGGAACATGGTATCGTACTGAGCTACGTCACAAGAATCTCCTTCGCCCGTGTTCTGTGCTCCGATATATCCTGCCATAGCTGCAATACAAGCATTGTAAGCTGTAATGTAGTCAGAAAGGTAAGGATTAACTTTCAACGGTCCTGATGTAGGAGATACACCGTTCATGTACATATATCCACCCATTGCCTGTCCGGATACGTCGTAAGACGGTTTGTCTTTAGATGGTCCGAACTGTCCGTAACCAGATACGTGAACGATAGACAGCTTCTTGTTGTGCTCCCAGCAAACTTTGTCTGTCAGACCACGTTTAGCATAGGAACCCGGACGTCCGGCTTCAATCCAGATATCTGCCCATTCGATACATTTCAGGAAGATTTTCTGTCCTGATTTTTTAGCCATGTTGATTGTGATAGAATACTCATTACGATGATTCTGAGACCATGCAAGAGTACCTCTTGTCTGGCATGCAATAGAAGGTGCCTCTGCCTGAAGTACTTTAGCACCCATTTCAGCCATCAGAGAACCGGCAAAAGGTCCGGCGATATTAGTACCAGTAACGAATACCTTTACGCCCTGAAGAACACCAAATGTTGGGTATTCGTCAAATTTCTGAGTTAATTTGTTGTTAATCTCTTTCATGTTATTCATCCTTTCTTAAATTAATTGCATTAAGTGCATAATTAATTCTTAGTTATCTCCCTGAGGATACTTAGCCTGCAGTTTCTCGCCACCCTTGATTGCACCGGATACGCACAGGAACAGGGCAATTGCAACAAACATGTAAACGATCCATGTGATGCCGTATCCAACGATTCCCTGAATGATAGATGTCAGTACGGAACCGAATGCAGCACCGATCAGGAAGAACAGGTTAGCAAATGCATAGATAGCACCGTACTCTTTAGTTCCGAATACTTTAGACATAAGTACTGACGGAAGTACCTTAGGCAGGAACATTGCAATTGCGAAGAAGATAGAATATCCAAATGCGATTGCTGTAGTACCGGTTACAGAATATGCATATAAGCTTGCAAGTCCGATGATTACCAGAACAGTTGCAGCAAGGACTGTCTTGCGGATACCGATCTTATCCATCAGTGCACCACCTGCTACCATACCGATGATAGATACAATAGAGTATACAGAGAGGATTGTTCCCTGAAGGGCTCCGTGATCCTGAGCAACTGAAGTTACAAAGTTAGGTACATGTGTAGTTACACCGGCTGAAAGGATACCAGTGAACATTACAACACCGATGATGCAGCGCCATGCACCAGATTTGGTAGCAGTCTTTTTAGATACACCGATCCATGCATTGGAGTTCTGTGCTGCTTCTTTTTCTTTCTCTTTGCTGTCACCTGTACGATATGGCTCTGTTCCGTACTCTGCCGGTGAACGTTTTACCAGGAAGAGAGCGGTAAGAATCATAACTACAGCAACAACACCAGCTGAGAACAGCATAGCTGTCTTCCAGCCTGTACCGCTTGCAGAGATGAAGCGGGAAATTACAGGAGCCCATACAGCTCCGCCGAGTCCACCACCTGCGTAAGCGATAGACATCATAGTAGCACGCTTGTCTTCAAACCATGCTGTAACCAGCATAGAGATCGGAAGCTGTGTAAGACCGGCCATAAAGATGTTAGACAGCGCAAATACCAGATAGAACTGCCAGATGGCTGTGCAGAGTGTTGCTACAAACCAACAGATACATGTACCGGCTGTAACGATAACCATAGTGATTTTCATATTTTTCTTCTGATACATACCTGCGATGACCATAGCACCGATGGCACTTGCAAAGGATGCGATCAGGTTAACCATTGACCAGCTGGTTGTGCTGAATCCAAGGTTTTCACATACCGGAGCCATATACAGTGAGAAACAGTTGCTCATGATTCCGGTAGGTATAAATGACATAATAAAGGCTGCAGCTAAGACTCCCCAGCCTTTGAATTTTTTATTCTCCATGTTTTTCCCCTTTCGTACTTGAAGAAGAACACGTGTCCGCATGCCGTTTCAAATAGTCCTCGACCATTTGACTGCGGACGACCTTACCACTCTCATTCCGTGGAATGTGGTCAATGTGTTCAAATGATTTTGGTATTTTATATGGAGGCAGATAATTCAGTGCAAATTTGATCAGCGTTTTATCACCGACGAGCTCTGTTGTTTCGACAAAGGCATGAATGCGATGTCCCCATTCTTTGTCAGGAAGTCCGACGACAACAGCGTCATTTACTTTTTTATGTTTCTTCAGGACAGCTTCAATCTCAGCAGCGAAGACATTCTCGCCACCAGTGACGATCATATCACTGCGTCTGTCTTTGAAATAAAGATACCCTTCATTATCTACGTATCCGATGTCACCCACACTGCGAAAGCCATTTTCATCACTTTCCAGAGGGGTTATATTCTTATATGTAACTTTTGGTTTGTTCGGTCCCCAGGACATGAAAATCTCCCCGGTTTCGCCGATTGGAAGATCACGACCTTCGCTGTCGCGAATCGCAATTTCTCCGCATGGCATTCGACCTACACTACCCTCGTGAGCCAGCCACTCATCGCCCCGGATAGATGTCATACCGACACATTCCGTCATAGAGTAAATCTCATAGATCTTTTCCGGGGGAAGGATGTCAAACCACTTCCGTTTTAAGTCTGCGGAACAGACGCCACCGGTGTGACAGAATACTTCGAGGCTCTGCAGATCCTCCGGATTGAAATCCGGAAGACGGATAATTCTCTGCATGAGAGTAGGAACCATCTGTACATATTCGATTTTATATTTTTTGATCAATGCTACAATTGCTTTTGCGTCAAAGCAGGAAGGAATATATAATGTATTGCCACAATATAATCCGTTAAATGCTACAGAATGCGGTGCACCATGAAATAATGGACCGGCAAGTAACTGGCGCATTTCAAAACGCATACCGGAGATTGCAAACCAGGTTTTGAGACCTTCATCGCTTTCACCGGCTGCCATATCCTGCTCAATAACTTTTGTCTTGCCAGAAGTACCACCTGAGCAGTTAGCAAGATTTGGAACCGCCATAATGTCCGGAGGCATATGCTCCGGGTAATCTTCGCTGATCGTCTTGAGTTCGGAAGAACTGAGACTTAAGCATCCTTCTGGTTTCCAACGATTGGTGATAACCAGTGATGGAGATACACATTCGCATATTTCTATCATATTTTTGCGGGGTACTCGCGGAGAAACCGGTACATAGCATCCACCTGCCTTCCAGATTCCAAAAGCAAGAGCAATGTGGGTGGGAATGTTGGGCAGAGCGACAATGACGCTCTTGCCCGGCTTGATTCCCTGTTCCAGCAGATACCACGCGATACGATTGGAGAGCACTTCGAGAGAATGCCAGGTCATGACAGACTCTTTATTCTCCGGATTAATATATACGATGGCCGGAGCATCCGGTTTGACTCTTGCTATATTAGCTAATTGTACTCCCGGTGTAAAAAAACTGCTTTCGCCAGTATTAAATATATTAAAGTGCTTGGTACTCACAATGACGTCTCCTTTGTGTATCTGCTTAAATTCATATTTGGCTTAATTCGGCTTAGCCTACTGTGTTGTGTGGAACATATCCACCGTCTACCTGCAGTGTAACACCTGTGATATACTGTGCTGCGCTTGAAGACAGGAACAGGATCGCATTTGCAATTTCCTGTGGTGCTCCAATATATCCAAGAGGAATCTGTTTTGCAAGGTTCTTCTTAGCGAATGGAGGAACTGTTGCAAGCAGGTTGGTATCGATAACACCAGGAGCTACTGCATTGCAGCGGATTCCGGCGTATGCCTGCTCCCAAGCCATAGACTTAGTGAAAGCAATAACACCACCCTTAGAAGCTGGGTATGGGCATCCGCATCCTGCACCGTAGATACCGGCAACAGATGCTGTGTTAACGATACATCCTTTTGTCTTCTTAAGGTACTTAATAGCGTATTTTGTAAGGTTGAACATTCCCTTAAGGTTAACGTTCATGACGTAATCCCACTGAGACTGTTTCATCTTGTGGATCGGTAAACTGCTGTCTACACCAGCGTTGTTAACCAGAACATCCAGACGACCCCATTTTTCTTCGATCTCAGCATAGAGTGCCTGAGCTGCTTTGTAATCGCAAAGGTCGATTGTGTTTGATGCAAAGTCGTAATCAGGATTGATAGCTTTCAGCTCTTCTGTCTGTTTTGTTAAATCCTCACCTGGTTTTCCTAAGAAGTATACTTTAGCTCCGGTTGCAAGGAATGATTTAACGGTTGCATAACCAATACCTGTGCTTCCGCCTGTTACTAATACAACTTTTCCTTCGAATTCTTTTTCAAACATTTGAATGAATCCCCTTTCTTTTTTCTTGATATTCTCTTTGGTTTTTTGTTGTTTTTCGAAAGTTTCCCGTTCCTTCGAAAATTTACTACCGATACGTCATATCAATGACTGATAATATTTTAACAGCAAAATCAGGCTTTAAACGGTATCAGAGTGCAAAAATCATTCAGAATAAACCGACAAAAAATTAACATTTATAATCAAAACGAGTGACAAAGTAAAAAAAGATAAATCTATCTGTAGAAAATGGTTAAAATATCGGGAATAAAAGAGAAAGGCTTGGTTATAATTAACAAATAACGAAAACCTTTCTCAAATAATTGACTTTGTTAAAGAAATTACTTTTTTTCTTTATTATGTGTCGTGCTTGATGCAAAATATGCTTTTGGCATCTGATCTGTGATGATTCCGAGAAAATTCATCATATAACAGAAGCAGAGCTGGATACGGTCTGCCGAATCATTCATGGCTTCGTGCAGCAGTCCGTCCATAGATTCATTGGCAATTTCAGCCGACAGACCTTTAAGATATACAACCGGAGGCTGAGACGGAACAGTCAGCTGCTCACATTTCAGGTAAGGATTAGCGATCATATATACATAAGTGGAACTGTTCATACGTGCTTCTGCAATTTCCAGGGGAGTCCCTTTGGATGGCAGAAAACGGTAACGGTGAAATGGACCGAGATTGATCAGCGTATTGGGTCTCAAGTTATATTCCAGACCGTTGATCAATGCTTTTCCCTTGCCGGAGCGGACAAGAATAAATGTCTGATCCCGGTTGTTGGCATAAGAGGTGGGAGTCTGATAACGGCTCACATGTGCCTGAATCGTATCAGGCAGGACATTATTTACAAAGTAGTCATGGGCGCCGGAAAAAACGGCGCGCCCGGGAGTCTTTGGCTCATCAGGGTCAACAGACTGTGGTGTATCTTTCTGCATAGTTTATCGCCTTCCTGTGTATAGTTTGAGTGTAATCTTATAGGTCAGACGCAGATGCTGGCTATTTACCGGCTTTTTGAGGGAGCTTTCTGGCTTTGCGGAATTCTCCCGGAGACACGCCGTTGATATTATAAAATACCCGCGCCATGGTGCGGCCTGAACCGAAGCCCGATTCGATAGCAATATCTACTGTTGGCAGTGAAGTCGTAGTAAGCAGTGCTTCAGCATAACGCACGCGGAACTGGGACAGCACCTGTTTGTAACTGGAATTCAGACGGTTCTTAAACTGGACACGCAGAGTATTCTCTGAAGTATACAGTTCTTTGGTAAGTGTCTCAGCGTCAATAGGATCTGTCATGTTCTCGTACAGATAGCTGATCGCGGAGATCAGAGTTTCGTTCATAATAGTAGTGCGGTATACAGGGCGATGCTTTCCGTCGCTGAGCGTCCTTTTCATATAAGTCTGCGGTGTTACACCGATCAGAGATTTGAAACGGCGGAAGAATGTAATCTCCATATTAAATCCTGATATCGAGGATATGTAGTCAAACGGAAGACTGTCATAGAGAAAATACGACATTGCATGCGCAATCCGCAGCCGGTTCAGATATTGATTAAAATTCAGACCTGTTGCAACAAGGAGCGCATGATTCAGGGCTGATTCGCTGACAGATGGTGCAACTGCTTTCACTACATCTGCACAGGTCAGTGCAGTTGTACTGTGCACTGCAATATACAGACTGACCTTGCGGCTAAGCGGCAGGTTGCTGAATTTGTAATGGGACTTCATACTTTTGGCAAACCGGTTATATAAAAGTTCAATTCTGCGAAGATAAGAACTTCGAATAATTGCAGAGCCGTGAGAATGTCTTTTGGAAAGCTTCCGGTATTGATGGAACAAGTGGACAATCTCTTTTACCTCATCACCATCAGGGCCGATCACCGGGAGATTATTGACAATCTCAAGTTCTCTGGTTGGAGCAATATTGCTAAATGAGTAATAGCTCAGAAGCTGGTAGTCGTAAGGACAGATCCAAAGTACGAGATTATTGCCAAAATCAGGACAGACAGTGAGTACCTGAGAGCACTGGATCCAGGATACGCAACCAGGTTCGACGAAAAATTCTTCTCCGTTGATCACAAAATTACCATGTCCTTCTT
>PPYE01644051.1_pt1 | contig 17153 bp, 16 predicted proteins | sample 1559881 | NCBI WGS metagenome assembly PPYE01 (sample SAMN08240022, study PRJNA423297) | Human gut metagenome, whole genome shotgun sequencing project. | reverse complement strand
GGCTAAACTGAAGTCTCCGGTCTTTCTTCCATCTCACAGAGAGGCACATCGCCATGAAAAAGACCCGCTATACCGAAGAACAGATAGCACTGTACTGAATTTTGGCCAGGGTCAAAACCCCGGAAATCTCAAAAAGTGCCTGGAACTAAAACGGATGCGCTTACACAATGTCAAAAAATATATTTGAATTTTATATATGAAAGAAGCAAAGCTTCTCTCTATGTCTTGTATGGACAGCGAGATAATCTAGAGTATCCTTCTATATCAGGAAGCCCTGAAGATATTCACAGGGCACATTCTGTTAGAGTTAATATTAAGCTGGAGGTAGCGCCCAAAGTTCTTCAAGGTTCACATCGTCGCTGCTGGGTCGATGCTGTTTCAGCAGCGGTTCAATTTTCAATATCATTGGAAGATCAAAAGCGGTTCCAGTGACTACGCAGCAGCCCTTGGCTAGAGTCGGTATGAGAGCCTTAGAACTGGAATCTAACGTGCTAATTGTATTATCTAATAGCATAAGGTCGCGATCGTTAACCAATCGGTGTATGAAGAAATTGTGAATCTGGGAAACAATAGTAGGTGAAATGTCTGCAGGCCGCTGACTAGATAGTGTGAGGTATACGCCATACTTGCGTCCCTCCTTAATTATTTCTTCAAAGAGTTCAAGCCGGTAGTCTTTCCAGATTTCATGCTCGCGGGTGGACTGCTCTGACAAAATATTGTGTGCCTCATCAATGATAATGTGCAGAGTCCGGCTTGGAGGGCTTTTAAGATTCTCTGCATCTTTATGATTTGTGTATAAATTTTTGGCTACAAGCAGTGGCAAGATCTTTTTTATCTCATTATTGCATTTCATTAAAGAGATGACATGTAATAGATGCGGAGGTTGTGGCACATCAACGATTTCAAGAACATTACGCAGAGCCGATATAGATGATTTGGCCCTAGCTAGCACCGGTTGAATGTGTTCGTATTGGGCATAGCCAAATACAACATCTGAACAGAGTTGGAGGTAGCACCGCAATATTAGTTCGTCGAATTGATCAATTCCATCTAAATTAACACTCTCATCAATAATGGGTTTTATATTCGCGTCAAATCCATTGCCATTTGAATTATAGTACGTGCCGCTGGCATGCTTAAAATACTTATCTTTATTGTAATAAATAATTCCTTTTAAATGTTCTTGAAGAAATTCGCAGTCAATCATGCGTGCAATTTCACGGTTCAAATCCAAAGCATCTGATTTCGCTTCACCTGTACTAAAAACTTTTTCAAAAACCTTTTCTACATACCTTTTGAGTGGCGTAGTTTTAAATTTTTCCTTACCAGATAGAACGCGACGCAGAAATGGCTGTTGTGTGTTCGTAGTTGCCTGAAACAAGAGGCTTAGGGTTTCGACATCCCAAAAATGAGCGCCTTCAATCTTGAATTTGTGCTTTGCTTTTTTAGAGTCCAGCACTGTGATTTGCTTATTCTTAGCTGGTAGTAGCTGATCTTCCGTGTATTCACCATTAAAATCTATGATAACGAAGTGGCTCTTGTGCTGTAATGCTTGGAGTCGCTCATTAAAAAGTGTAGTATAAAGTTTAGCTAGCGTATTAGATTTACCACTCCCGGTGTTACCAAATATGCCTAAATGGCTGTTGAATAATCGCATCCATGGGAGGTTGATGGGTACATTCTCCTTGAGCATAGAGCCAATAGAAAAGCCTGTTTTACCGTCCGCCCCATAAATTTTCCCTACCATAAATTCGCTGAGTAGAGATGCCTTGTCTCGGATCATCGGCATGTACTTCACACCTTCAAAAAACTTATCATCTACTATATAACCAATGGGGCGAACATCCACTTTTCGTACATATTGGACCTTCTCGGCATTAGTCTCTAGCCTTTTCTCATCCAAAAATTCACCTTCAACAAGACAGACAATATCTATAAAGCCTCGCTGAATAGATACGTGCTCCCGAAGTGAAATACCTCTGTACTTAACTCCTCCGTAGAAAATAGTCTCATGATTGGAGTCTTCAAAAATTCGAAGGGAGATACGCACTCCACTCACTGCAATGACCTCACCTACGATGATACTCATATCAGATCCTCCTCTTCAGCTTTTAATGGAGGTTCATAAGTGTCTGGCGTGAGTGATAAAACATATTTATTGAAATTGGTGAAGTCCATATTCATATCTTCAGCGGGCCCAATTACTTGGACGTTTTTCCAAGATTTAAATTCTTCCCGCATGCTATTTGCACTATTGTTGCTATAACAACAAATAAAAGTATGAAGTTGTGGGTTGGAGAGGGAGCGTTGGATCAGTCTGAGAATGTGTTCATCAGCAAACGAAAAGCCAAATGTTATGAGTATAGAATTTGGTTTTTCAAGCTCATAGCTTAATAGCCTGAGCATCTGGTAGTAGTGTTCTTCGAAGACAGTTTCGTAAAACTTCCACTTAGTGGGGTTGACAATAGGCAGCTTATTGTACTCCCCCCAGAAAATATCTATCTGGTCTTGACTGAATGCCAAGGATGGAATGCCTTCGGTTCTGTTGCCATCGACACCAAGAAATTCTGAATATCCATTTAAATTTCCGAGTGTCTCTTCTGTCAAAAGATTACTAAAATCATTGCGGTAATTGACTTCAATCTTATCACCGCTTTTTGACCAGTAAACCGAACCGTGAAGATGGATAATGTTTAGCTGCGGGATGCCATAGTTGCTTCGTTCAAATACTCCAGTTTGACATTGAAAAGTACTGAAGTTTTTGGAATGAAGATGCTTTGTGTGAAAACCGGAGGTACCATCATTCACCACAAAATCATGTGATCCCTTCATGAGAAGGCTGTCAGCTGTATGGGACAGGCATCCATCATAGTTTGTGGTAAAAATATTGATTTTGCGGTTGATGTCTTTCCTTCTATCCAACAACCCCAAAAGGGTTGTTAAAAAAATCTCATAATTCTTGAGATTTTCTTTTCCTTTATTCGTTGTAACTAAACTTGGATTGAATGTCTGCACTGGAAAAATACATGTGTTGTAGTAGTGCATGAATAACGCGGTTTGCTTCTCTGGCGAGTTTTCAAACTGTGTGGCGAGCGTCTCGATCGTTTCTCGCCGTCCCTCTGCATTCTTGATGGCTAGGGACAGCGTCGGGAACAAGTCTGCTGAAGCGCCTGAGCCAATCAGTATGTTGATGTTCTTATTGTACATCTCCAGTGGCTGGATAGCCTCAAACATACTTACCTCCCTTATTTAGTTTTGTTGAAAATAGCATCGAAGTGTAGGCAGGCCAAGCTTCGGCTTTTGCACAAATTTTGTAGCAATGTTCACTACTACTCTGATTTTTCGACTATTGTAGCCGATGGCATATATTGGCCTCATACCGGCCTAAACATCCAGACTGACAATAATCTTTTTCGAGGCTGTCTTTCAAAACATTAAGCTCGTAATAATCAATTCCTTCGTAAACTACTAGTATAATCCGCATACCACTGCATCATCTCTTTCCTCCCTTCCAGATACAACGCATGGTTATACGTCCCACGAATCGCGTTCTTGTCCACGTGCGCAAGTTGGGTCTCAATCCACGCAGTATTAAATCCTTCCTCATGTAAGATTGTGCTCATGGTGTGACGGAAACCATGCCCCGTTACCTTCCCCGTATACCCAATCCGCTTAAACACCTGATTAATACTCGCTTCGCTCATCGTTTTGCGGGGATCATTCCTCCCTGGAAACACAAGAGGGCTGCCTGTATAGCCAGAGAGAGCTTTAAAGAAGTCTGGTAACTCCTCAACGGTAAGGAAGGGATAATGCTTCGATTAATGCCCTGACATCGCGCTGGTTAGATCCGCTGCAGGATTGTATTCCGCACGGCCGGTAACTATGGCGTAACGAAAGACTTCACTGCAGCGCTGACGAACCTTCTTAGCCTTCTCTGTCGCACCACGGCTTTCCATTCTACGCAGCACATTCAGCAGAACCAGTGGTTTGATTTCATTCACCGGCTGCTGGCCGATATAGGGAAAAATATCTTTATTGAAAGCTTCGATAATGTCGGAGGCATAACCCTCTGACCATCGGCTCACCTTCGTTCCGTGCCATTCAAGCGCCACAGCCTGAAATGTATTATGGAGCCGCACATCCCGAACCAGCTTTTCTTCTTTCTTGGCAAACGATGGATCGATACCCTCGGCCAGTTTTTTCTTGGCTTCATCGCGCAGTGCCCTCGCTTGTGCAAGGGACACTGCTGGATAGACTCCAAAAGCCATACGCTTCTCTTTTCCATTGAAGCGATATTTCATCCGCCAGTATCGTGAACCAGAGGGAACAACCTCAAGATACAAACCAGCACCATCTGCCAGCTTGTAGGCTTTCTCTTTGGGTTTAGCAGCATCTACCTGCCGCGCATTTAACTTCATTGGGGGCATCTCCCTGGACCGAACACAGAATGCCCCCACTTATGCCCCCAACTGTAACTTGATTCCGGTTGAGTCCCGTTGATTACAGGAGATAAAATACGGGCCAGAAACCGCAGTATACGGGCTTTAAGTTGATTTCGGTAGACTTGGGAAGAGTTTGAAATGGTGCGATAATAGGAACCAATAATCGCCCCCAACACAATGATTTTAATACATAAATTAAAATAGAAGATTTAAACTACACACACCCCTATACACATTGGTGAAGGCGTTCGCTTTCCGCGCATTCTCAAGGCAGAAAAAACTTTTTTGGGGGAAAACTGTTCATACTACTCATTGTGTTTTTTTTTTCATTAATATTCAAAAAGATATGAAATTAACGATTGATAAGAAGTGAACACTTTACTGTTCACCTTGACCGATTAATAAGTGCATAAAAACCTAATTTTTGAGCACGGAAGGTATTTGTTCCTTACCCCATTTTTTCTCTTTAGTCCAGTACAACAAAAAATGCGCCCAACAGAAGACTGTTTTGAATTTAAATGCAATCGCTTTGTAGTGATTGTAACGTAAGTTGATTTGATGGGTGCGATTTTGTTTAGCGATAATGGTATGTTGTAAAAATCATTTCGTTGCAATAAAATTGCATCGCTACATTTTATAGACAATATCAATTAAATTTTAATACTCATTATTAATTTTGAGGCTAACAAGTGACTAGTTATTCAAACTTTTCCAATCAAATAAAAGAAAGCATCAATAATAAATTCGATCATGAAATTCATGATTGGGACATTATAAAAAACTCAATCACAACTTTAATAAATAAAAATATCCATGGTGCAGGTAGAAATATCGTTGATTTTATAGATTTAGGTAACTGGGATTTTATTTCAAACTTTTCCTTTGATGACTCTACAAGAAGACTTGAATTAGAGTGGCACCCCAATGATAAATTCCATATATATATTGAGTCCGTTGTGTTTGTCGAGTTTAATAACACTATATATGCTTTCTTAAAGGGATACTATCACAATCAGTTATCTCTCAATAGAATATATAATACAAAATGCTCTTCATGTTCATTTGAAAACTCAGGTTCTTATATGGTAGACGTTTATAGAACGGTTAAAAGAGTAAATGAGACAATCCAGACCCCAAATATAAATTGCTATACTACATGTATTTTAACAAGGCCCGCAAATGGTCATGTTACATCTACAGGCTTCTCACGAAACCTCATGGATGCGATAAATATTTCATTAGCAGAGCACAAAATAGCCTCTTTACATAATGAAGTTATGAGTATTGAGGAATATGATCGTGATTCTTTACAAGAGAAAGGAAATACTGCCAGGAGATATTTAGAATATATTCTCATGCTTGTTAATATTCGTATAATGCATTTAAACAACGTTCAATACCAAGAGCAAATGCTAGGTAGTTTAGTTTCTGTTATTGAGGCTCTGGACTATGAACCATTAATGAAAAATGATGTTGAAATTACAAAGGACATCCTTAATGCTTGCAGCCACCACGGGGGGGTTAGAATTGAAAAGAAAGATGTAATTTTTTCTTTGGAAGTTATTGAAAACTTAATTAAAGCCATAAAGAAAACCGACATAAATAAATTACAACTCGATGGGATGTTTAAATCAATTCAAAAATAAACATCATCTAACAATGAGTTAGATGCATTTTCCGCTGACGCCTTAGCATATAAATTTTATCGATATATATTTTGAGATAATTTCCTGTAGCGGATTTAAGACCGGCACAGCCGGTCTTAGGTCAGTTATTTCGCTGCAAGCTCATCGCATTTTGGCAACCAGTCAGCATTGCTTTCCTCTCTTAGGGCCAGATTAGTCTGCATTCCTTGATTGGTCCGTCGTTTCTCATACTGCAGCCCATATTCCTTGAGCATTAACGGTAGCCCCTTGCCAAACATGGTCAGACTGAGCGTATTTTTATAGCCGTTAGCCTCCATGTAGACCAGATAGGCATGGTAGAGGTAAGTTCGAGGCTGACGTGGAACAATATTAGCGTTCCCCATAAACATGCCCGTGGTGTCAGGTAGGACCTCAAGGTAGCCGCAAAAATCAAAAGCTGAATCAGCATCACGTTTGATGGTGAGCGCTTCATCGGAGTTCTGCTGTGACTGAAGCAATGTCCTGGCACTCATTGGGTCGCTGAAACGCTGCATAAGCTGGCGAACAATCACCGCTAGCTCACTGGCAATTTTCTCTTTGAGCTGGGTATCGCGTTCCTCCGGGGCTATCTGGTCGGGGAAATGCAGGATCACCCTTCGGCGTGAAACTCCACCACTACGATCAGTGAAGCGCATCGGATTATTGTTCACAGCCAGGATGACCGCCGGGATGTGGGTTGAATAGGCGTTCTGATATTTGGGATCAACGGATACCGCATCGCCGCCAGTGATGGCTTTTAGTCCGGCCCCGTCACCACTCCACTTTTCCTGGTCGGGAAGTCGAATCAGTGAAAAACCTATTAACGCAGCTCGTTCTCTTGGCGACTCAAGCATTTCAATGGTTGCCGAGGTCGCGTTATCTTCACCCGCCAGCATGGTTGCTATTTCAGCAAGAATACTCTTTCCACTTCCGCCAGGGCCAGTGACCTCCAGAAACAGCTGCCAGTCATAACGGTTAGCCAGCACCATAAACAATGCAGCCAGAATAATGTCCCGTTTTTCAGGATTAAAACCTGCGGCACGATCCAGCCAGCGCCAGAATGCCGGGGCATGGGTTTCCAGTGACTCACCGTCAACGGGCTGCGTGTAATCCACCTCGCACAGCGTACGTAACCAGTGCTTCTTATCGTGCGGGCTGAACAATCCTGTCCGGGTATCGAGCACACCGTTGCGAAATCCGATAAGTTGCCGCGCCGGATTCTGCTGTTGCGGAACGATCAGTTTGAGGGTTTCCACGAGAGACGCAATTTTCGCGGATGAAAAAGGTGCGTCGAGGCGCTGAAACAGCGCAGCGACATCACGGGCAAAATCGGCGTAATAGATAACTTTCCAGGCCCCCGCCTCATAGCGTGAAAGGAGCTGCCCGTTCGGGTCTACTGCCAGTGAATTTTTATAGTGATCCACTACCCTCTGCGCTTTTTCGCTGACGCTCAGCGCGGTAAATTCAGCTTCGCTCATTGTGTCGAAGGGGCTGGCAACAGCTGGTTTTATTACTTCATGAATTGCATGCCGAGTGGCTTCTTCGCCGTTTTGCGTGAATGCATCGTTCCAGTCACCAAACACAGGCGGGAGCGCCATTGTGCAATTGCAGGCCCCGGTAACAGCTGCGCCCCTTGTTTGCCCCGCACCGTTGAGATCGCGGTCAGCAGCAATAATTATCTGGTGCGTTGGGTACTCACTGCAGGCAATGCTCGCCAGGGAAAGGAAATTGACGGACGAAAAGGCCACCATGACAGCATCGCCAGTCAGATAGTTGATAGTAAGTGCGGTGGCATATCCTTCCGTTATCCAGAGCCGTTTGGCTGCTTTGGCAGTACCTTCAACCAGGTAAAAGGCATTCTTAACCTGACCGCCTTTAAGGAAGCATTTGCCCCCATTAGCGTTGATTAACTGCAGATTTACCAGCTCTCCATCTGCATACAATGGAACGACAAGATCTCCCGCGCGAAATGCCACACCACCGACTTTATGCATGGCGGTTAATTCCCGGCAAGGCAGTGCAGGAAACCCTTTACTCGTCAGATAGGCATTGCCAGTGGTCTGGCGGGACTTATCAAACAAACGGGCAGCCAGCACTGCTGCAGCTTTTCTCCCGTCCTCTTTTTCAGGAGAACCAGATTCAAGCATTCCCTGAGATACTGGCAGCAGGTTTCCGGTAATGCCGTTTATTCTGTCTGCCGCTTCACTAATACCTACATCCAGTACTTTACTTACAAGCGCCAGGCCATCACCTGCCCCGCACTGGTTACAGAACCACGTTCCCCGCCCTTCCTGGTCATCAAATCGAAAGCGGTCTTTCCCGGCACAGACCGGGCAGGGCTGGTGCCGATTTTTCAGTACATTTACGCCCAGCGCAGGTAAAATTCTTGACCAGTGACCCCGAGCTGCTTTCTCAGCCTGGCTAACTTTCATTCCTGACATTGTGCGGCCCTCCTTAGTGCAGCGCTGGTTTGTTGAGGTGACGGGAACAAAGTTCATCCATGACCGTCATTCCGAGCAGTGAGAGAACCGGACAGGCTTTAAGCGGCCCCGACTCCATCAGATCCGAAAGCAACGCGCAGGCAATTTCCAGCCCTCTTTGCTGCCCATGCTGGCGCAGATAGAACCCTTCCAGCTCGCGGGCTATGGCATCTTCAAGTTCAGCGAGCGTCAGGCCGGAATAACGTTCCTGATGATTGCTTAGAGCCAGCCAGGCACAGGCAACGGCACGGCGATACAGAGCGGCACGAAGTGCCAGATGAGATTCACAGCATTTCATCAGGCCACCTCCGCATTCATCAGGTCGTCATGGCAGCGTTGCACCACTCCATCCAGTTGCTCTGTCATCAGATAAATGAGGGAAACCAGTTGTTCGCATTGGGCACCTGCTGGCTTTTCATAACAGTCCTGCAGGGCTGCCATGCCAGTTACATACTCACCCACATTGCGTAAATGTTTCAGCCTTACGACATCGTCGTAGGAGATCTCAAACTGGTTCATAGCGTCACCTCCCCGGCAGGCAGGCGTGCAGAAAGGGAGAGCACATAATCACGGACCAGCGAACGGCGCGCGGAACGCTCATCGCAGGCTACAGTGCGTAGCATACAAATGCGGGGTTGAGTGTCAGCACGGCGGATTGCGGCAAACACAAAGACATATTGCGGGTGTGACGGGGTGAGGATTGTAGCCATGATGGCAGCCTCCAATAAGTAGCGGTTATTGCTACCACCGGAAACGCCAATTTCACTGGTGGCAGCCCGAACGGGGTTGGCGTAACCGGCCTTATTGGAAACCGGCCAGCCCGAAGGCTGCCCCGCCCGGACTGCCATTATCTCGATAGAACCATGGTGTAAGCATAAACACCACAGCCCTGAAAATGGGTGTGCCTGAGCTACGACATAAAAAAAGACGCAAGGCGCGTCAATTGTCGCCAATAAGTTATACGGAACGCCAATTCCGGCTGCCGATTTTGCGACAGCGGAAAAACTATACCTGGAAATGACGACGGTAAGCAAGCCAGAAAAAAGGTATTTCATGTATTCAGGTATCATCATGCATCACATCCCCGCCCACGGGCGCTGATGCGGTCCGCCATCCATGCACTGACCTCAGACTGTGCCCAGGCGACATTTTTACCGCCAAGCGGGATCTGCTTCGGAAACGCATCGCGGCTGATCAGGTCGTAAACGGTCGAACGGGACAACCCGCATAAGTGCATCACCTCAGGCAGGCGTAAAAATCGCTCGTGATGGTTCGGTACAGGAAATAATGGCGCAGCAGGAGCTGGCGCAGACACAGAAATATTACGCATTTATCTACCCTCTTTAATTTCCACAACAGTCCGGATGAATTTATCCGGGTTCAGGTAGTTCCTTATTATGTGTATATAAACCACCTGCGCACGCATTTTTTTATTTAGCGTCACATATTGATTTTATGGAATTTAAAGCCCGATTAAACCATATAAAATGACATAATAAACACCATACCTGCGGGCTATAAATGCAGGAGCATTAATAGGAACTACCATTCATCCAGGGTTTACTATCCTATGGGTCATTGCACCTGATAGTGCTGACCCCACCGCCAATACAGCAAGGCTGTACAACTTCTACACGAGGCCTTGCATTGCAGGCCCCAATTTCCGGGCATATTTTTGAATCGCATCCAACTTATAAACATTGGGCCTGCATAAAAACCTTGATATTAAATAACCTCACCTTAAATCTTAAAATATATCCGAATGAATCTATAAAGAACCGGACAGATCTAGTTTTATAAAAATTAGTATGAAATGCAACACCATGGCCAGAGGCGAAAATGCTATTCCCCGGTAAAAACATGCAGTCTATTTATATGCCTGTTGAATACTACTGAATAAGGATGAATAGTGGTGAGGAGCAAAAAATAAATAGCTATGACGAATAAAAAAACCATCCATTATGAAAAAATATTATAAATAATTTTATTCCCATGTGAACTGTTATGAACAGTCGATGAATACTGCCATGCCAACCTTTCACCTTATAACCTACTGTATTATCTATTTTTTTTATCTAAGTGAATAGTAGTGAATAGTTAAAGTAAGTCTGAAACAACCTTAGTTAAACGAGGCCTTTTCTGGCTAGCCAAAAGAGGTCTTTGTCTTGTCGCTCGCACAATGGCGTTCAATGGCAGCTTTGTATGCATCACAGCACAATTGACACTAAGACAAACAACAAGGTGCTGACATGACTATCCCAGACCAGAGCAATAAATCGACTGCTGATTTTTCTATCCCCGCTGCGACGCAACAGGCGCTTGAAAAAGTGAATGCTGCCAAATCAGCCTGGACGGAAGCCCGTCGCAAACAAACTGATGCTGCTGCGATGCTCGCAACAATCCGTAAACGCCATGTAGAAACGGAAACGGAGGCAAAGGCGCAGAATGAAGAATGGCGTCAGATGTTTCATGAAAACCAGGGACAGGTAACGCCGAAAATGAAAAAGCTAAGGGCTGAGATTGCCCTGGGGCGTGAAACACTTGACGAGTTTGATGATCTGCTTGCGGCCCATGCCGGAGAGAATGAATATCTCCCCTGGAAAACGGCGGAACTGGCCCGTAGTTACATTCAGGCGCATGACAATCTTATCGAAACCCATGTTACACAGCTTTGGCATGATTTTATGAAGCAGCATGGTCAAACCCTTATCCAGCTTTTAAGCCTTCTCAAAGTGACAAAAGGGAGAAGTGCCAGCTCTATAATCGGTGTTGTTCATTCTGTGAATGATCCTGAAACGCTATTACGGGACTTCGTTACCTCTTCAATCACTAACCCGGCGTTGAAACAGAATGCCTCTCTGCAGAATGACCCCTTCCTTAATAAAATTGGTGTACTTGCTGATAATAGTGCCTATCAGGATATTCAAAACGCCCCAGCCCAGCAGCGCAAATCCGCATACAAAAACAGCGTGAAAAGGCGAAGAAGGACCAAAGCTTATGAACATCACAGTTACACCTCAGGAAGCGCTGCAGCACTACCGGGAAGCTTCTCAGAGCTGGCTATCCCTTCGCAATGAACAAAGCACAGCCCAACTGCGGCTGCAGGCACTATTGCAGTCTTCAGATAAGTCTGCCAATTATGCCCGGCAGGTAGAAACTCTCAGAGAAAAGCTCGAGGTGCTTGAATGGCAGATCAGCTGTGCGGCAAACGATAGCCTCTACGCGCAAAGAAGTATTGTGGATGCCTGTGTTGATAATGCCTTGAGTGACTTTATGGCAAATTCGGGCAAGGCGCTAACCTCAGCGCTGGCACCTTATCTGAACGGCCCCTTTGGCCTTGATGTTGCTGCACGTGTGCTGCGTTCGGCGCTGGCGCATTATTCAGAACTCAATGCTCCAGAACTGCTTGAGTCCTGCCGTGAAATCCTTGATGAATCAGGTTTATCGCCTGATGCATCAATGCGCATGGATGCATCGAAGAGATTCACTCCGGCGAAGCATAAAACTTTTCAGGACAGGCTCAAGCGCTTGAAACTTGCGGAGGAAGCCTATGGCTTTACAGTGCCCTGAGTGCGGCGCAATCTCACATGCCCGTTCAAGCTTTTATGAGGCCCCATCCATAAAGCGGACTTACTATCAGTGCAAAAACCTGGAGTGCTCATGCACATTCACCGCGCTGGAGAGCGTGGACACGATTATTGCCCGGCCTAACAAGGTTGAGACCAAGGATCAAACCGTAAGCGAGCAATCAGAGAAGTCGGTTCACACGCTCGGAAAATATGGCGCAGCCTCCAGGCTATCCAACCGCCAGCAAATTCCTGTCTGACGACTCAAAGCGATCCGAGAACCGGCTTATATGCCGGTTTTTAATGTCAACTCTTTGACTTTCCCGTTGATGTTGAGAGTGCATGTCTATGCTGCATGAAAACGCATGACTTTACGCACTGGTATTTTTACCTCTCAGACTGCATACGGCATGGATGAGAGCCGTTCATGCACCTGCATGAAAACCATTACATAAAGCGGGCAGGCGTGGCGGGGATACGAGCGCGCGCTGTGGGGGTAAATGGTGTCGCTCGTACAAATCTTGAAGAGCTGGCTTGGTCATGACAGGGGTAAATCTCGCCTCTTTGGTGCACTGTTGAAACGCAAGGAATAAGTATGAAGAGTAGCAAGCCGGAACAGAACAACGCGGTAGAAAGTATTACAGGCTTGATGCTGCTAAGTGGATGAGTAATTTTGAAAAATTTACCGCTTAAGAGCGTAATTTACCTCTGTCAATGTGCTGAACTTGACGTGGGTGTTAGGTCAAAAAAACCATAAGAACCTCGTCATTTTTCCCCAGTTAAAGCATGCATCCAAAGGGTACAGTGTTTTGTATACACTTTCCCGTTCCTGAACTGCCTACAAGCAACAATTCCAGCGCGACCTAAGCCCACGCACCAGCATTAAAAGCACCTCCTTAAGCGGGCTGGTGTGGCGGGGAGAGAACTGCACGCCTGAAATGATAATCCGCATTACACACGAGCAAAATTGAAAACGTAATATTTGTAACAATCAACACCACCACTAATACCGTGCGAATAGTTTCTCAGCGAGATTAAAAAATCAATTTAACTTCAACTTAGTTGTCTCCCTGGAAAAGCAATAAGAAAAATCTTATGATAAGAATCTTCAAAACTTTGCTGCACCTATAGTTAATCAAGAAGCTAACAGAGGACATTTTCACATGCGCATATTCTTAGATACGAATATTTTTTATAATAATTGGTTCGTCAACAAAGCAAACTTTCAGTATCTATTTCATTTTCTTAACAATGAAGATCACGATCTTCTCTTATCAAATATTGTTTTAGAAGAAACTAACAATATAAGAAATAGACAAGTAGATTCGAACATTGAAGAAATACAATCTAGTATTAATAAATTGAAAAAGTTAAATTCTAGCAACATTAATTTTGATAAGGAGTCTTTAGGCATATCGGATTACAATTTGCTCAATGAATTGGATGGAAAGATCAATAACATAACACCAATTGAATATGAATCTATATCGCATAACAGAATCGTATCTCGCCTGTTTAAAAACTTAAAGCCCTTCTCATCACAAGAAAAAGGCTATCGCGATACCTTAATATGGCTTTCACTTGTTAAACATGTAAAAGAAAGCGGACGCCGTGATGAAGTTATCTTTATAACAGAGAATAGTTCTGATTTTTATAGCAACAATAAAGATCAAATATCTTTCCACAGTGATCTTCAAAAAGACCTCGAAGATGAAAATATTTCTGTAAAAATAATACCGTACAAAAACCTTCATGAATTCGTTAAGACGCAAATAGATAAAGAAACACACTCATTTGATCACACCAAATACGAGTCTATATTTGAGGAATATGTTGAAATCAATAGCATTGAATATCTTGAATCTTTAGACAATGAATCCTTAAGTTTCTATCTTGAAGACTCAATTTTTGAATCAAAAGCATCAAATATAACTAATATAACGGTAGACATATTAGAGGGATTTGAGGACAATAGCATCGAGCGAGTATCTCAGGTTGATGGAAATAAAGTATATGTATCTTATGAATTCAATCTCCGTCGAGTATTTATACAAATCGAACTACCTTACCTAGACTATATAACAAATAAAGCCGAAATTGATTCCAAATATGAAGTTATAAATAACAATGGGCAATTTGTTACGATTGAAAAATTAGTTAGGCCATACTTTGATGTTAGCTTTATATTCTCACCACATACAGAAGAGCTTGAGTCATTCTCTGTAGATCATCTCTGGTTAAGACGTTAATAGTATCGTTGAGTCCCGAGAATTGATGTTCTCGGGAAATTTTTCCCTTGAACGGCGTGAACTCATCAGTAAAAAGGAGGGGCCGTCAAACCAGATTGATTTACTGTTGCAAAGATACCGTATTTCTGGTTAACACCTCGAACTAGATCTACAAACCAATCCGCAGCTCCTGGGGAAATATATACATTCTTAATTAAAGAGTTCAAATCACATGGCACATTTTTCCCATACCCTGCGCATTTATAATCGTTAATTATTGCCCTCACCTCTTTTTCATGTTCAAAAGACTTACGCTTCCGCCAGAAAGACTCGTTGACACCAGAGAATTTATTTCTATAATCAATGTATTCCACTCTCCCAATCTCTACGGAGGAGTCATAGCCTAGTGATTTAATTAAATCACCAGTAGTTGTTTTTATTGCAAGCGCATTTGGTAGATAGCTAGAATATAATCTCCACATCGCCTCTGATTCGTATTCACTTTCATGCCAGCAACTTATAAAAGTGCTCTGCCTTTGCTTTATACCGGCACCTTCAAAATCTTTTAGAAGATTATTTGCACGTTCTAAGATTTGTTTTTCTGATAACTCAAAATCATATACCTCCGGTGGATTTGATATGGCCTTAATAAAAAAATCATAATAATGACGGTCCCAAACATCCTTGTCACTTAAATAACCCTTCGCTCCTTCAAAGATATCAGAGAAGCAATCAGAACGAGAAAAGTATATACTTTGAGTACTAATTAGGCTCATATATTTTGTGAAATCCATATACCTCCATAAACTAGCGGAATCTTCAGGCAAAGCATATGGTCGTGGAAAGAAATAATGTCGAATTGCAACTTCAACTAGATAATCAGAGCAATTATCACAAACATATAATACCTCTTCATTTAGCCCATATCCTGAGTGCGTTGTATCCCCTTTTTTAAAGCGATATTTACATATGGAACACTCATCATGGCTCTTCTGGCATAATCTTTTTAAGGACTCAGTAAACCTATTAGTCATTTCCTTCAATTATAACTCCGGCGAGTAAATATTTTGAATACCATTCCATCATTGTTCTTCTATCATCTAAATATAAAGCGTGATTATATGTTCCACGAATAGTATTTTTATCCACATGCGCTAACTGCACCTCTATGAAAGCAGTACCAAACCCTTGCTCATGAAGAATAGTAGAAAGCATGTGCCTAAAACCATGCCCTGTAACTTTGCCACCGAATCCAATACGTTTGATCACTTGATTAATGCTAGCCTCACTCATAGGCTTGTTCGGATCGTTCCGCCCCGGAAATACATAGCGATAGTTCCCTGTCATGATTTTGAGTGCACGGAGTAAATCTAACGCTTGAGTCGACAATGGCACAAGATGTGGCCTGCGCATTTTCATCCTTTCAGCAGGAATTTCCCAAATAGCGTTATCCAGATCAAATTCTGACCATAATGCAGCTCGTAATTCGATGGTTCTCACGCCCGTAATCATCAGTAATTTCGTGGCTATCTGGACAAGCTTACTTCCGGTGTAACTCTCTAAGGCACGCAGAAATTCGGGTATCTCATCAGCTTTTAGGAACGGGAAATGATTGGATAGGTGTACTTCGAGAGCGCTGGAAAGATCTGCCGCAGGATTGTACTCCGCTCTACCCGTTGCAATTGCGTAGCGAAACACTTCAGAGCATCGCTGACGCACTTTCCGCATTTTCTCCAACGCACCACGTTTCTCAATTTTACGCAGTACGTTCAGCAGCTCTAGCGGTTTAATCTCTCCCACAGGCCTTGATCCAACATAAGGGAAAATGTCGTTCTTAAACGCTTCCATGATGTCTGATGCATATCCTGCCGACCATTTAGCAGATTTAAGTTGATGCCACTCTCTGGCTATCTTTTCGAAGGCGTTCTCTGACTCTGTTTGCAAAGCCAGCTTTTGCTCTTTTCGAACCTCACTAGGGTTCTTTCCTTCTGCCACAAGTTTTCGAGCTTCATCGCGACGGGAACGAGCATCGGCAAGAGTGATCATTGGGTAAACGCCAAGCGAGATCATCTTGGGTTTACCGGCATAGCGATAGCGGAACCGCCAGCTCTTGCTTCCATTAGGTTCTATAAGCAATGACAGACCTTGCCCATCCCCAAGCGTATAGGGTTTATCTTCAGGCTTAGCGCGCCGAATCTGATTTTTGCATCGCCCGTTCTCATTTACGCACGAATGGTATCGTCGCCGAAACCAATCCACTTATAGGTGGTTAACGCTTCCAGCCCCATCGGGCCGCGGGCGTGCAGCTTCTGGGTGCTGACCGCAACTTCCGCGCCGAGGCCGAACTGGCCGCCGTCGGTGAAGCGCGTGGAGGCGTTCACATATACCGCGGAAGAGTCCACTTCATTGATAAAGCGGTTGGCGTTACGCAGGGTGCGGGTCAGGATGGCGTCGGAGTGCTGGGTGCCATGTTCGCGGATATGGGCGATAGCCTCGTCCATATCAGCCACCACTTTGACGTTCAGATCCAGCGACAGATACTCGTCGTCATACTGCTCCGCTTTCACCGGCTCGACCTTCGCAGGGCCGTTTTGCAGCGCGGGGAGGGCGGAAGGGGCGGCGTGCAGGGTGACGCCGCTCTCGGCCATCTGCTTGCTTAACGCCGGCAGGAAGGTATCGGCGATGTTGCGGTGCACCAGCAGCGTTTCCACGGTATTGCAGGTGCTCGGCCGCTGGGTCTTGGCGTTGACGATGATCTTCAGCGCGGGGGCGA
>PPYE01091004.1_pt1 | contig 17154 bp, 16 predicted proteins | sample 1559881 | NCBI WGS metagenome assembly PPYE01 (sample SAMN08240022, study PRJNA423297) | Human gut metagenome, whole genome shotgun sequencing project. | reverse complement strand
TGCGGAAGAAAGCTGTTTCATTCTTTCCAAATCATTCATATTCAGCATCTTTGTTGCTTCAAAGATACAAAAAAACAATGAAATAAAAGAATTTTTTACTACTTTTTAATTGATAATTATTTGATTATTAAACGTTTAACAACAGGGGATTCCAACAAGAGGATGACATCCTGCCAATTGATTGAATAAATACTTTCAGCACCATTACAGGTTACATGCATAAACTGGTAGCCGGGTCTGAAACGTTTCTCAAACATACTGTAAGACCGTCGGTCATAGCTGAACAAACGAACCAGACGTAAATCTTTAGACATCACGATAAAGACATCACCATCCTCAGGCTCACGGTTCAACTGTTGATGGATGATGGATAAGACCTTATCATATTTACAGCGCATATCATGAAAATCACGAACTAAGAAAAAACGATTTAGTCCTGTAATATTCAACATAAGCCCTCCAGTTTCTCCACTAAGCTTTTCAAACCTTCGTAGCTTAAATTTTTCTGACTGAGATGAACACCATTGCTCATGCGGATATCCACCAGGATTCGAAGTTCGGTATGACAAGAAAGCCGAGGATCCGATTCTGGCTTTACTTCCCGGATTGAGGAAGGACTTTCCGGCACTTCTGCTTCCGTTGAGGGAGTTGGATTTTGATTTAACGAAAGCAAAGGTCTAGCTTTTTTATCGGTTATCCTATACGTCATTTTTGGACGCTAACGGTATTATCATTGCTTCCATCATTAACACAGATAATCTCAAGGTTTTGATAAGTTTGTCCAATTAAACTATCAATACATTGTTTTAGAAAAACTTCGGTGTTATAACAAGGTACTATTATTGAGATCTTCTCTTGCATACTCTCATTTCTTATTTTGAAGTTTCTTCTTATGAGCCCATGCACGCAATGAGGTCGGTAGCAATCCTATGAGAATCCCCTTAAAAGCCCGAATACGCTTATATAATGGTATGTCTAAATTGGCCATTACCTCCAAATGAATTTTGGTACCATACCAATCATCCTTAAAGGTACGACGTTTAGCAGCGTTCTTGTCGTCACGCATCTTGTAGTAAGATGTCTGTAAATTATAGCCCTTATATCCTGTACGATAGAATTTATGCCAGAGATAGAAATCCTGTCCTCTTCTCAACTCTTTCTTTACGGTATAGTTGCCTACCTCATTAAGAATCTTTCTCCTCATCATTACAGGAGCATGACAGAAAGGCGACGTATAGATAAAATCTTGTATGCAAGGTTTCTCCGGCTTTGTCTGAACACCCCAATCTCCATTCTCATCAAAGTTTATCATACTGCACGAAACGAGAGCATATTCAGGATGGGTATCAAGAAATGCTACTTGAACCTCAAAGCGTTCGGGAATAGAAATATCATCTCCATCCATACGAGCGATGTATTCAGACTCTGCATACTCCAAACAATGGTTGAGAGTAGCAGCCAAACGTGAATTACATTTATTCTTTATCAGCAGAAAATTATCATACCGATTCACATACTCTTGAGCTATCTCCATCGTGTTATCGGTAGAACAGTCATCACACATAATCATTTCCCAGTCAGTATAAGTCTGTACCAAGATACTATCCAATGCCTCTCGAAGAGTATCTGCACAGTTATAAATACCCATAATAATGGATATCTTCCTTTTTTTCTTGACGTATGCCATAGTCTTTAATGATTAGCTTTGGGTAATTTCAACATATCGCCCACAATCTTGTCGTACTCTATCGGAATAAAGTCCGGCATGCCTGAACACGGGAAGAAAGTAAATTCGCCAAAGTAGATTTTGTCATTTGCCTCATAAAAGTCCACTCGCACATATGGGAACGGCTGACTGAGTTCCTTGGCCAACTGTATCATATGTTGGAACTGTGATGGGCATTCAACCTCAATGTTTGGATTATGAGGCTGACTCTTTCCGAATGGTATGAGCTTCCAATCAAGATCATAGTAATTCTGAGTGGCAGTAGGTAAACCTCTATCCACATTTACCTGAAGAAACTTTGGCTCGCCGTCAAAACAGAAAAACTTATAGTCCATCAGACCGCCACTCTTGTCTTCAAGATACTTTTCGCATACAATACGCGGAGTCATCTCACCGTAGTGCCACTCACGTCCATTCCATTCAATCCCATGAGTAAGCCAAAACTGCATGTGTTTCTTCCATATACGCCAGTTTACCTTATCCTTATCTTTAACGACCAAATTCCATCCACTGCTATGAGTTGCCTTAAGCACAAACTGTTTAGGGAGCTTATCTACCTCAAATTGTTCTATTGAATCATACACAGCAATCAGCTCATTAAGCAACTCTGGATGTCCAAGTTCTTCAAGATATTTACGAACTGTATATTTATCACCAACCACAGGCATCAACTCGTTACGATAATGTAACTTCATCCATTGCATCTTCTCACCAAAGCCTACCGGATTGTCATAATTGGGATACTTTTGAACATACGAATAATAGAGATTGTTGATGCACTCTACATCAGAGAAGTTTGCCAATTCTTTTTTCTCCCTACGTTCCAAGCTTAACAACCATAGATACTTCAGATACGGATTATCATTCTTGATATCTGTAAGAAATCTCATTATTGGATTTTTCATATCTTAATTATTTATTATTCGTTTATTCTTTATTGATCACTTTATATGCACTATCATCTATGCTCCCCAAACATGGCTAAAGTAAGATACTTATTCTTCTGAAGCAAACGGTATATGAAAATCGAAATGTAGGTAACCAATACTGATATAGCTATAATTATTGCCATATTATCTGTTTGCAAATGCATTCGGGCATATAATGAAAAAATGCCTACATGTATAAAATATACTGGTAAAGTTACCCCCCAATTTGCTAATAGATGTTAACAAAAAATCATTCTTAACCAACACTCTGCAAAGACCGAACACAGCAATGATGCCTACAATACCTGATATAAAACGAAAAGCAGAAATTTGCCAGTAGAAACTATCTTCCCTTGATAAGAAATACATCGAATAATCCATTTTATAGAAAACAGCACAAAGAACAAACACTATAAATGCCACCAACGATTGCCACAAAGGAAAACGTTCAATAGCCATACGTTTCATGGCAATGCCCAATACAAAGTAGGGAAATAAATATCGTAGTTGATGTACCATGAAAACCGAATCGGGTAAAATGACGAACAAAAATGCAACAAACGCATATATATACATATTGTGTTTATTATTGTAAAATAATCTACACAAGCAACTAATTACAAACAATATCGACAGAAACCATAGACCGAAATATTCCATATTTTCAGGAAAGTTCACATATAAGACATGTCGCTTCATTGAAGACAACACTGTATTCACAACAATCATCATCAGCCCATAGGTAATACTTGGTAACAGGATTCTGACAAACTTCTTCTTCACAAAATCCCCAATACTGGATTTGTCAGCCGATGAAGAAAAAAAATAACCACTGATGAAAATAAACAATGGCATATGGAACATGTATATACACTTCGCCAACACATTTTCCTGCCAACCATCACCCATTAAATATTGGATAGAGTGCCCCAATACTACCAGATAGATGGCTACCCCCTTAATGATATCAAACAAGATATTTCTTGTGCTTTTTGCCATAATCACAGAATCTTATCAGCAATGATGCGTGGTATCCATACTTAACCAAGGCGATATAGTTATCTTATCGGAATTCTCAATGAAGTATGCTCCCCACCAACCAAAGCTACTGTTGGTGATAATGGCATGCTTGCAATATGACATCAGTTGCATATCCCGAAAACTATCTGTACCCGTATTCCAATCCACGAACAGGATTTCGTCCACCTTGGAATCGAGACCGAACACATCATAATTATCCATACACCATTGGATACTACCAGAATTGGTGAAAAACACAAAGACAGGATCTTTAACATTCTGGCGGATAATCTTCATGGCGCGCTTGAAATAACCATACTTATAGCACTCACCATTAACTGTCAGCATATCACCTCTGCGTGCGTGTATGGCGACACCATTCACTCCAGTCAACTTTTCTGCCATAGCCTGATTATTAGTGTCTGTAAAGGCCGGAAACTGCAAAGTCTTGCGGATATCACTATCAATACGCTCACGACCAAAACCTCTCAATTTAAAGCTTAGACGCTGGCCAGTGAAGATATCCTCTGAGGTTTGAAGAAACAAATTCTGCCCTTGCACCTGAAATGCTTTATTGGAACGATATTTCTCCAACAGTCGTTTCAGATGATAACCGACGAACGAGTGGGTCAAATGATAACGAAAATCATGTTTCACACGGTCTTCAGTCATCGCCTCATATCCAAGAGCCTCAAAATCACCACGTATATTCCTGAGTTTTAATCCTGCACGATTAAGTGCATTTGTTATGTGAACAGGATAATTCCAGTTCCTTTTCCAGAATTGAGATTTTCTAACATCATCCAAAACTCCATCCCATTGTTCTTCAGTAAACAATGTTTTGATATTCTTTGGCTCAGTAACTCCGAATATTCTGTCCAATTCATATCCATTCCATTGAGCTATCACTTCATTAGCTTCCGGAATATCATAAATGATATTTTCTATATATATATCTACCTTAGGATTAGCTTGTTTTAGTGCCAAATATTCACAATATCCCAGCATTTGATTACCTAATCCTGATTCAATATGTAATACTATCATTATTAATTTGTTTTATAACTTTACATGGATTTCCACCTGCAATACAATCAACAGGAACACTTTTGACAACAACAAAGCTAGATGCGATAATGCTTCTTGCTCCAATGGTTACTCCTTTGCATATCTCTTGCGCCAATGAAAGCATGATCTTCTATGTATATCAGTTTAGATTACACTCCTTAATGTCATTGATGATATTCTCAATATAATCCACAGTAACCAAGCATCAGATTACCTAAGCCTAATTCGGTATAGTACCATCATTATGTTCAGTTGCTATTATATTTACGAATTCGCCATCTCATATATTTATATAGCGGATAAAATAATCTCAATGAGAGAGACTGTTTAATCATTTTTTTTTGTAAGCCACATTTCGAAAAATCATAAGAACTAATGATATCCGAAAGCAGGGAATCTTTAGTAATATCATTAAATATCTTCTTAGCACTACTGTAACTATCCATTCGACATGCGTTAGTAACAGCAAAATGTATGGCACACACAAGAAAATAATCCATCCGCTCACGTGTCGAATCTATCCATAAGTTATTTTCTTCAAGTAATTTTTTGATTTGCCTATAACATTCTATCCGCTTTTCAAGACCGGAATTGACAATAGTATTTGTAAGAGAGTTTGGAGTTAACCAATAGTGATACAATGGTTCGTTTACTATTGCTATCCGCTTCACACGTAATGCAATATGAATCTGGGATATAAGATCTTCAGGAAGAGCATTCCGTTCGGATACAAAGCAATCCTCAGGAATACAACATTTCTTTATCAATCTCAGGCACCAAAAGGAAGGATAGCCATCCTGTCCCGGCAGACTCCAAACAGATGGAATCAAATACTTCTCAACAATATCCTCATTCTTAATGAAGTGCTCATCAGTGGGGAGATAGTGATTGGTACTCTTATCACTCATATTAGAACTCCAAGAACAGATTGCCATATCCGCTTCATTCTCGCATATAGCTGTATGAAGTTTTTCAAGCATATTCTTTTCATGACAATCATCACTATCCAAGAATATGATATACTCGCCATGAACTATTTTAAAACCAGCCTCTCGTGATAGATTTGCGCCAGAGTTTTCTTTATGTAAGACAACAAAACGCCTATCCTTTTCGGCATACGCATCGCAGATTTTACCACTGTTATCAGGTGATTTATCATCAACGAGAATGCATTCCCAATCAGTATATGTTTGAGCAATAATGGAATCCAAACATCGAGGAAGATATTTTTCAACTTTATATACAGGTATAACTATTGAAATCATAGGAATCTAAAATAACGGTTTAGAACTTTTAATACATTCCTTAACTTGATCAACTTTTTTAGTCTTGAGACATTGATATCCAAAGTCGCAAGACATATAGCTCTATCAAGCATAGAATCTGCTTTTACAAACTTATGGTCCACGTCGCAGAATTTTTTTATTTCTCCGAGAAACACATCATCAATATGATTATGAGAAACGATGCCCACAAGAAACGTAGCTATTGAAAAAACTTTTGTGTAGAAATAGGTTTCGTTTAAATTTGTACGCTCTAAAAAAGATTTCTTCCAGAGTTCATAACATTCTGACAACTGATGATTTTTCAGCAAGTCCGCAGTACGGGTAATCCTAGGACATACATAGGATAATATATCTTGTGAATTAGGAAATTGTTCAAGAAGAGCACGTCTGCGTTCTATCTCGCACTTGTGCATATAGGTCATTTCATTCCATGTCAACTTATACTTCCCTGCACCTCCAAATACTCCTTCATAAAAATATGATGTATTTGAAACGTATTCGATAGTCTTACAATGGCTTAAATAATCATATACAAACATGGTATCTTCGCTAAGTTTAAGTTTTGTATCAAATCTTATATTATAAGTGTCTACAATTTCTTTTTTTATAAGCTTGATCCATGGAACAAACAACGAATAATCATTAATAAGCAAATCTTTTAATCGATAGCCAATTTGATTTGAATCAAGACTACATCGCCCAGGCTTATAGGTAATACCCTCTGATGAGCGGAATCCACATATCACAAGATCTGCTTTTGACTCTGCCATACTTGCTAAATAATCTTCAGAAATATAGTCATCTGCATCAATAAAACAAATTCGCTCACCCTTTGCATTATCAAGCCCCATATTGCGAGCAGAACTTACACCACCATTCGTTTTATGTAGAACCCTAATGCGCAAGTCTTGTTTGATATAATGTTCACAAACGTTGCCACTATCATCCGTAGAACCATCATCAACCAATATAAGCTCCCAATCTTCATAGGTTTGAATAAGTATACTGTTTATACAACGATGCAACAAATGACCAGCATTATATATGGGTATAATAATAGAGATTAGCATGTATTTTAAACAATTATTTGTGTCTACTTAATTTTTCCTCCATCAACTCTTTTAGTTCAAGAAAATCGGCATTCTTTCTTAATAAAAAGTAATAGATTAGGAGACTGGAAATTAATCCGAACATTATAGCCATCACAGGATGTAGATCTAATGTTGCAAACAAAAAGGCTGGCAAACATGCAATTACAGAGGCGAAAAAGTATAAGATATAATCTTTAAATTGAATCCAATAACCCAACCCCAATAATTTGCCTGTATAATAAGTATTGATATAAACTGCAATCTGTGTATATACCACTTTAGAAATACAGATTCCTATTATGCCAAAGGGTATAGAAGCAAACAAAATTGCAACAGCAATAATCTTCTTTACAATCTCTAATCTGAGAAAAAGATCTGAACGTCCCTTAACCTTCAATAAATTTAGATTGATTGTGCATATATGGTCAAACATAATGGCGAATGCATATATTTCGAGGTAAATCACAGCATCAGCCCATTTTTCAGTTAAAAATAATAATATAACCGGTTTTGCCAAAGCAGCCAATAGCGTGCATCCCCAAAAAATAGGAATAGACATTACACAAATATACTTGCGATATACGTGTATTAACCTTACGTTGTCATCCTGTATCTTCGAAAGTATAGGAAAAGTAACTTTCTGAAGAATTCCATTCATTGTGTCAACAGGAAGAGTCGCAAAGGATGTACCCCTATTATAAAATCCCAAATCCTTTGAAGAAAAACACCTTCCAATAACAAGTGTTGTCATATTAGTGTAAACTGTGTGCAACAAACCTGATGCAAGAAGTTTACTCCCAAAGGAACCTAATTCTTTAAAAGAAAACCAAGAAAATTCCCACCTTGGTTTCCAGCGAATATAAAGCAATACAAAAATAAGGTTAATTACAGATGAAATTAATCCTTGAAAAACTAGTGCCCAAACACCAAATCCATAATATGCAAATATAATTCCACAAATACCTGATAATAAAGTCGCTATAAGACTTCTTTTTGCTAACGCTTTGAAATCAAGACCAATAGTTAGTTTTGAAACATGTACTTGCATACATGAATTTATCAACAAATTGATAGATTGAATTCTGAGTACAGCACATAAAATTGGGGTTCTAAAAAATGATGCTACATATGGTGCTATTAAGAACAAGATTAAGTAACACAATGCGGCCATTGCTATATTAAAATAGAAAACAGTAGAAAAGTCTGTTTCTGTTCTGTTCTGCTTCTGAATAAGGGCAGTACCAAAACCACTATCCATAAAAGACTGTGATATGGCCAAAAAAATGGAAATCATACCAATAACTCCATAATCAGAGGGTGCCAGTAATCGAGCCATAATGATACCCAAGGCAAACTGCATGCCTTGAAGCCCCAAACGCTCAATAGCTGTCCATTTTACGCTTAATATTGTTTGTTGTCTAACAGAATCTTCTTTCATCTTCAAAGATTGGAGTATTCCTCTTTTCCTAATATTGCATTGACTATATTTTCACAGGAAGTCTTATGGTTTGGGACAATAAGATTCTTTTTGACAAATGCTGTGCGTATTTCTCTCATTGGGTCGTCATCTTCAATTACTCGTATTATAAATTTCTCAATATCTGAAGGCTTGCTACCATGATAATGCACATCATAAGCTTGATATGAGAATTCTGCAAATAACGAGAAATCACTGTTAGAACCAGTTAAATACATGACCGGTTTATTTGTGTACAAATATTCGACCATAAACGCACCACAATCATGTATTAAAGCATCTGAGTAGTAAAATAAACCATTGTATGAACCAGTTTCTATTTGACAGTTGTCAAGTTCCTTCCATGAATTATAATAACAATCAGTCTTTTCTCGCCCCCAAAGTTTTACAAGATTAGTGTATAATCGCGGGTGAGGCTTGAAAGCAAATTGGAGTTTGTCTGAGTATTTTTTCGCAAAATCAAGGAATAGATCGCAATTTTCCAAAAAAGTAGAAAATGCAATTCCGCCATAATGCAAATTACCAATAGTATGATGTGGTGCATATATGATTCGTTTTTTACCACTTTTATCTTTCCAAGGATCAACAAGAGTATCATTTAGCGAACTCATCATATCCATAAAAGGAGTGCCTGTAACACGAATATTTCGTCCATGGTTGGACATGAGTTTTCTATATTGATTTGCAAGCATTTCATTCTCAAAATAATAATGTAATCCATAGCGATGAACAGGTTGTATCATATTCCATTTTCCGATTGTAGTATGAAAACCATATTCACAAATTGTAAAAAGTGCATGTAGATTCCTTTCGAGCATGTGTAATGGATGCCTGTTCTCCACATAAGGTTTCTGATACATTATTATATCTGGATAGCACTGACTTATAATCGTAGCATTTTCTGATATCTCAATAAAAGGATACCCTTTTTCTTTTAAATAATCTCTCAGCTTATTTTCAGCACCAGGACTCTCCAAACTGGACGTTACACCGAGTATAGGTTCAAAATGCTGGTCAGTTAACATTTGGATATACAAGGGTTCTGTTTTCCATGTCGGTAACTCTGTAAGTAGGAACAAATATTTGATTTTTGGCTTTTTACGAATCTGCTTCAGACGATAAAGAGTATAAACATGGGTGTAGAGAAATAGTCGTATCAGATCTACACGATGCCGAATTCCTCGCAACCACCTTTGCTTAAAAGTAACCATGACGATATTTGAGCATTAGAGATTAAACCTTCCAATCTTTAGTAATCTCAGAAACACGAATATAGTCATTGTAAGTATCTATATCGTATGCACGCACCTTGATACCTCGCATAGGACAAAGGGGCTCGAACATATTAAATACATTCTGTGAGCAGTAGGCAAGGTGCCTTTTATCCATACATGCAGGACCCGTCCATTCGTAATCCCCCCCCTCACGAGAGAAGTCTAGCACTTCTCCGTTCTCATTGACATGTACACATACAGTATCCTCAGACGTGATATCGCCATAACAAATAAATTCACCTGGAGTATTCAGAAGCATTTTGACATCCTCTGGATGTACAAGAAGGTCACCATCCCATTCAAGTGTTTCCGGGTTTGCATGACGTGCTCCAAGATAATAGCTGGCACCTGTCTTTGTTTCAAAATAGCGATGGTTGTATACAAAAATAACATCATCACGAAACTTACGAACTTCCTCAATAATCTCTGTACCCTGAAATCCTATAACGAGACGGAGGTCTTCAACATCCTTGAATAATTTTAGCTGCCATGAAATCAGTGAACCACCATTGATCTGAACAAGTGCTTTTGTCAAACCAAGGCCAAGGCGAGAACCAATACCGGCACAAGAGATAACCACAGACTTACCATTACTAAATTTGCCATACAGTTGATTTAACTGTCGGCAAAGTGCATTCTCGTTAAAGATAACATAGTCACAGACAGACATCAAGCTCTGTGCTGGAGAATGAGTTAGACCTGCAGCAATACTGATGTTAGCATGACGCATTGCTTCAAGGTCGTTGTTACCATCACCTACGAAAACAACTGTTTCACCTAGTGCTTTGTACTGATCGACAATCTGTTCCTTACGAAGGATTGTTTTCAGTTTTACAACCTGATCTTCTTCTAATTCCGCTGTTGAACCATAGCATTGGCAACCAATCTTTTTGAAAAGTCCTTCGCACCAGCATGTGAGGTTGCCAGTTACGATAACACAATCTTCGGCATGTTCATGAATGAACTTTGCTACACCATGGTACAACGGAACCTGTGCAAGTAGATCTGAAGTCTCCTTCACTGAGTATTGACCAAGTATGTTCACTCTGCGAATAAAGCTCTCTATAAATGGCACATTCCCAGCTACGGTACGTGCTGTAAGTTCAGCTATCTGTTCAGTACACCCAAAATGTTCGGAGATAATAGGCAAAGTTTCCGCTGCGGTAACAGTGCCATCAAGATCAAAAAGGAATTTCATATGTTTATTTTTTGTCTGCCTATACAGTTCTGAATGAAGGCATTGAATCATAAACCTTTCGGTTCCACCCATATAGCCAGAAATCTATAAAGTATTAAAGTCGTGCATCAATAATACTACGATCCAATGTACATTTCACATCAAAAATGACACGCTGCTCCTTGAGAAGAGCTGATACATCAAGCCCCTCGAACGCCTTGTGTGCAACAGCAACAATAGCAGCATCGAACTTTTCTACAGGGAGTTCGTTAACCACTTCGATACCATACTCGTGCTTAGCAATAGCTGAGCTTGCCCAAGGATCATAAACGGTTACGTTTACATTGTACTCTTTAAGGGTACGATAGATGTCGATAACCTTGGTATTACGAACGTCAGGACAGTTCTCCTTAAAGGTAAAACCGATAATGATAATCTTTGAGTTAAGCACCTGAATACCTTTCTTAAGCATGTGTTTAAGAGTCTCTGTGGCTACATACTCGCCCATACCATCATTCATGCGACGACCTGCGAGAATGATCTCCGGATTGTGTCCATGACGCTGAGCACACTGTGCCAGATAGTATGGGTCAACACCAATACAGTGCCCACCTACAAGTCCTGGACGAAATGGAAGGAAGTTCCACTTGGTGCCCGCCGCTTCGAGTACATCTAGAGTATCTATGCCCATCTTGGTAAAGATGTGTGAGAGTTCGTTGACAAAGGCTATGTTGATGTCACGCTGGCTGTTCTCGATAACTTTAGCGGCCTCTGCTACCTTTATAGTAGGTGCGAGATGGGTACCAGCAGTAATTACAGAAGCATAAATCTCATTCACATACTGCCCCACCTCAGGAGTAGAACCAGACGTAACCTTCTTGATGTGTTCTACGGTATGTTGCTTGTCACCAGGATTGATGCGTTCAGGTGAGTAACCAGCGAAAAAGTCTTCGTTGAACCTCATTCCGCTAACTTTCTCTACTACAGGAATGCACTCATCCTCAGTAACACCAGGATATACGGTAGATTCGTAAATGACTACATCTCCCTTAGAGATCACCCTACCCACAGTAGTAGATGCACCATAGAGAGGGGTAAGATCGGGATTGTTATTCTCATCTACCGGAGTAGGAACAGCTACGACATAAAAGTTACAATCGCGAATCTTCTCGATGTCAGCTGTACATATAAAACCATGGTTGTTAATAGCATCCTGAAGAAGTTCGTCACTAACCTCGAGGGTAGCATCGTGACCAGCCATAAGTGCTTCGCAACGCTTTACATTCATATCGAAGCCCACAGTCTTGTACTTGGTAGAAAACAAACGGGCTAGTGGAAGACCTACATATCCGAGCCCAATCACGCAGATTTTTGTCTCTTTCATTTTGTTATGATGATTTATTATTTCTAGTGTTTGCTTACAGATTCTCTTTATACCATTGGATTGCAGCCTCAATGCCTCTCTCGAAACTCCAGTCAGGGTCGTATCCGAGAAGTTCTTTTGCCTTGGAAATGTCAGCATTGGAATGTTTAATGTCGCCTGCACGATCAGGCCCAAACTCAGGCTCCATATCTACACCAAGGGCTTTAGTTAGACCATAATAGATGTCAATAAGGTATTCGCGGCCACCATATGCAATATTGAATGCATGACCTGCTGCTGACGATGGTGCAAGACATGCTTTAAGGTTTGCTTCAATAACATTTTCTATGTAGGTAAAGTCGCGTGATTGCTTACCATCCCCATTAATGTGACACTTCTGTCCATTGATGAGAAGTTTAAGAAATTTTGGAATAACGGCTGCATAAGCTCCATCCGGATCCTGCCGACGACCGAAAACATTAAAATATCGCATACCATAAGTATCCAGTCCGTAATGCCGCGTGTACTGTTTGGCCCACTCTTCGTCACAACGTTTGGTTACTGCGTATGGACTAAGGAGATTACCTTCAACCCCTTCTTTCTTCGGAAGATTTGGTTCATCACCATACACAGACGATGATGATGCATAAACGAACTTCTTCACTCCATTCTGTCGGGCAGCCTCAAGCATATTGAGAGTACCTTGAATATTATTAAGAGAGTAAAATAATGGCATTTCGATAGAACGAGGAACAGACCCCCATGCTGCCTGATTGAGTACATAGTCTACATCCTCACAAGCAGTCATACAGATATCGTATTCCTTAATATTGCCCTTGATGAACTCGTAACGAGGATTGTCAAAAAACATATCAATATTCTTCTGTTTACCAGTAGAAAGATCATCAAGTGCACGCACACGATATCCCATCTCAAGAATTGCTTCACATAAGTTGCTGCCAATGAAGCCTGCTGCTCCAGTAACGAGAAACAAAGAGTCCTCGGGAAAATTCAAATGTCTGTAAGCCATAATGCTTTTTATTTACTTTATGATTTTATTCTTTTCATTCCATAGTATTTGGTATCAAATATGTGGCAAGTATATTATCGGTACGAATTCCTTGTGCTTCTTAAAAAATCGTAATCGATAGAAAATTCTTTGGCAAGAGCCTCTCAAACCTATTATACCTTACTCTTATGAGTTTCTCCGTACCCATAGCCATAACGTTTGCCATAACCATAGTACTTGCCATACTTGCCGTAGCCATAGTAATAACCATACTTCTTTTTCTGAAGGTCCAAACCATTGATGGCAATACAGAGATTAGACAATTTATTATTTTCGGCAAGTTCGTTAATCAAAGTAAACTCAGCCTTACGGGTGTAATCAGCACGACATACATAAACGGATAAGTCCACCACACGTCCTATAAGCAAAGTATCTGTCACCATACCTACAGGTGCCGTATCCAATATCACGTAATCAAAGTTCTTCTTCAAGATTTCAATAGCTTTCTCCAATCCATCACGAGCCAATAGCTCTGTCGGATTTGGAGGAACAGTTCCACCAGGAAGAATAAACAAATTCTTGTTTATATCAGAAGGCTGTACCAAATCCATCAGATTTATAGTAGGATTAGTCAAGAACTGAGTAATACCATGCTCCTTTTTAGAAATATTGAATACTTTATTCAATCCAGGCTTGCGAATATCAAGACCTACAATCACAACCTTCTTGCCTAATAAGGAAAGACTAATAGCCAAATTAGCAGAAACAAAAGACTTGCCTTCACCGCTAATAGTAGAAGTTACCAATATCACATTTTTACCGTTTTCAAGCATAAACTGAAGATTGGTACGAACATTCCGGAAAGTCTCACTCATAAGATTGTTCTGATTCTCAAATACAGCAATGGATCCATTCTTTTCATCCGCTAAAGGAATATCACCGATAACAGGGAGTGAAGTCAATTTTTCAACATCGGCACGACCTTCTATCTTGAACTTAGTCAGACTTATTAAATAGATGATACCTACCGGAACTCCTATGCCCAATATCAAGGCCGCCAGATAAATTGTCATCCGCTTGGGAGAAACCGGACCGCCATCCGCCTGTGCTTCGTCAATAATTTTGGCATTGTCAGCCATAGCTGCCAAAACAATGGCATTCTCTTCACGCTTCTGAAGCAACATCAGATATAGCCCTGCTTTGATTTCCTGCTGACGGGCAATGCTTACAAACTGACGTTCTTGGGTAGGGGCATCACTGATACGACGGGAATAACGGCTTGCCTCACGAACCAAATCCGCTCTGGTAATTTCCAGACCTTTCAGAGTCGCATCCAAAGTGGTTTGTATGTTACCGCGCATTGCACGGATGCTAGCATTAAGATTTACAATTGCCGGGTTACTTTCCGTTGATGTACGTAACAGACGGTTACGTTCAGCCACCATTTCATTATACCGGTCAATAGCCCCCGTTACGCCGGCATCCTGCAAACCAACATTCGAAGGTAACACATCATATTCAGTACCCTGCAGGTATCTTTGCAAATCCATCACAAGATTAATCTGCGTCTGATTCTCCACACGCTTCTTCTCGTATTCGGCATTGCCGGTCAAGGCAATCTGGGCTTCACTTGTCAAATCTGTAATGCCCGCACTACGCTTGAAATTCTCCAAGTCGCGCTCTGTACTGCCCAATTCTTTAGAAATGATACCAATACGTTCATCAATAAACTCGGCCGTTTTTTGTGCGACCTCATTCTTGTCATTGTTCGCATTGATATTATAAACCTCAAGCAACTTGTCTATATAATCCTTGCCACGCTGAGTATTGGAATTTTTAAGCGAAACGGTCACTACAGAAGTAGCCTTCGAGGTAGGGGTTATTGACAGAGCACCAGCGTATCCTTTCGCCACAAAGAATGGCTGATTGATAAAAGCTGTGATATGTCGCTCTTTCGTCACACTCTCCGGACGGACCGAGGATAAGGTGTCATTATTCACAAAAAAAGCTACTGTCCCTTCATCAGTCGGAAATACAGCAGGTAATTTTTCAAACTCTTTCTGATATTTCTTTTCTCCTACGGTGATCTGTGCAGTCATCGCACCTGTAGGCTGTAAAACCATATTTACCTTCATTGTCTGCGGGAGTTTATCCGCTTCCTGAGGAGTCAGGCTTACCAATACAGGAGAAGTGCGATACAGTTCTCTTTTGGGAAACTTATCTTCATCCATATAAGTTACAAAAAGCCCCAAGCGATTCACAACTTCCCTTGCCAAAGACTTCGAACGAAGGACTTCTATTTCATTGTCTATATTACTTGACGATGAGATAAAACCAGTCATCCCTATCTTTTCCAATTCAGAAGATACGTTTGCTCCCCCCCCCTTTTTTTCATCCTTCATCAAGACGGTAGCAGAAACATTGTAAATGGGTGTTGTTAGGCGCAAATATCCCCAAGCACAAGCAATACAAATTATTATCGAACCAACAAACCATGGCCAATGAATCAGATAACGAAAAAGGATTTCCTGAATATTGATCTGTTCTTCGGATCGTTCACCCGTTCTTTCTTTTCTTTCCTCAACCATACGATGTTATTATCTGAGAATATTTACTAATAAACTTGCCAATGAAATTAAGATAGAAGTAGCAGAAAACCAAATGCTTGTACTGTTACTGATATCCGAATTGCGGGCCTTCGCCTTGTTAGGAGTCACATATACAATATCATTCTGCTGCAACCAATAATAAGGGGAAAGGAGGGTTTCAGTCTTATTAAGATCCAATGTTATAATCTGTTGCTTACCGTCAGCACTTTCACGAATCAGCTTTACATTGTCACGAATTCCATAAATAGTCATATCCCCCGCCATAGCCAAAGCTTCCAACAGATTCACTTTCTCATTGCTGATAGTAAATGTGCCGGGACTGGCAACTTCACCCAATACTGAGATTTTATAGTTGACCATACGGACTGTGACAATCGGATTTTCTTTGATGTAGGGTTTAAGTTTTTCCATCACCATTTGCTCTACCTCTTTTTTAGTCAGCCCCCCCACTTTCAGTGCACCTAAAACAGGAAAATTGATATTTCCCTCATTGTCCACCAAATAAGTCTGTTGGGATGATTGAGAAGCACTTTGTGAATTTCCGGTAGTCATACCGGCAGAACCGGCTCCCGTCAAATTGAATGGAGCTGCCAATTCGGGATTGGTACATGATACCACGACAGTAAGCTGATCTTTCGGCATTATCTTGGCATCGTACAGAGTTTCCTGTTGAACAGCCTGTCCCACCACTTCCGGATCTTGTAGATAGGGAACTTTCTTATATGCCTGACAGGAAGCAAGCAGAAAGATAGCTATCAAACAAGAGAGTATTCCCTTGACTTTTTTCTGCATACTTGTAGCAATGTAAAATGATTTATTCATAATATATTCTAGTTTATTTTTCTTTATCCAACACTTCGAATCGTGGAGAATTCTTTGATTTGAACTCCGGAACTATTTTCTTCATCAATCTGACGGTATCCATAATCTTTACCGCACGCGACAAATTCTCAAACTCCGCATAAGTATCAAGGATATCTACATATTCATACCGACGTACCTTAGCTATCATAATTTTCTTGTTTGCGGTCGGGATCGTATTTTCCTTATCGCTCAACACCTCTTCATAAAGCTTCTCACCCGGACGTAATCCTGTAAATTCGATCTTTATGTCCTCACCCGGAC
>PPYE01662190.1_pt1 | contig 17155 bp, 18 predicted proteins | sample 1559881 | NCBI WGS metagenome assembly PPYE01 (sample SAMN08240022, study PRJNA423297) | Human gut metagenome, whole genome shotgun sequencing project. | reverse complement strand
CTTTTTCAGCTCCTTGATGGTAAGCACCTCGTCCCCGCGGAACTCCCGCTCTCCGAACTTCATGTCCAGGCGGCGCTCCTTGGCGGGCTTGTCGGTGGTACGCAGGCGCTCAATCCGTTTCTCCATGGACTGGGCCCGCTTAAAGATCTTGTCGTTGCCCGAGTAGGCCCAGATCCGCAGCTGCTGGGCGGCCTTCTCCAGCTGCTCAATCTTGGCCTGCTCCTTCTCGTACCGCTTCAGCTGCTCCTGATAGCGGTGCTCTTTCTCCACCACATAGAAGGAGTAGTTGCCTTCGTAGAACTCCGCCTTGCCGTCCTGGATCTCAATGACCCGCTTGACCACCCGGTCCAGAAACCAGCGGTCATGGGAGATGGCAAGGACAGTACCTTTATACTTGTCCAGATATTCCTCCAGCCACTCCGTGGCCCGCAGGTCCAGATGGTTGGTGGGCTCGTCCAGCAGCAGGATATCGGTGTCCTCCAGAATGAGCCGCGCCAGGTTGACCCGGGTTTTTTCGCCGCCGGACAGGGAGGAAAAGAGCTGACTGCGCATATCCTGGGAAATTTCCAGGCCATTGCACACCTTATTCAGGGAGGTGATGGTATCGTAGCCGCCCCCCGCCTCAAAGGCGGCAGTGAGGGCATCGTACCGCCGCAGCAGAGCCGGGTCGCTGTCCTGGCCCATACGGACGGTGAGCTCCTCCATCTCCCGCTCCATGTCGTGAAGCCGCTGGAACGCGGTCTGGAGTACATCCTCCACCGTGTACTCCGGCGGATAGACGGGGATCTGGGAAATGAGCCCCACCCCCTTGCCGGGGGCGATGTGGACCTCGCCATCGTCCCAGTCCAGTTCGCCAGTGAGGATCTTGAACAGGGTGGTCTTGCCGGCGCCGTTCTTGCCCAGCAGGCCCACCCGCTCCCCCTGGTCGATCTGGAAGGTAAGGCCGTCCAATATTTTTTTGCCTACCTCGAATTCTTTGGACAGGTTCGAGACGGAGATATCGATCATTGCTTGCCTCCAAATGGTGTGTGTGGTACAATCGGTTGGAACAAAACGCCCCGGTCCGCCGGGGCCGCATCACAAGGAGGAGTTCTCTATGGACGCGATCCGTTGGGAAGGAAATACCCTTTACTTACTTGATCAGACAAAGCTTCCGGTGGAAGAGACCTGGCTCCCCTACACCGATTACCGGCCGGTGGCCAATGCCATCCGCACCATGGTAGTGCGGGGTGCACCCGCCATTGGCGTCACCGCCGCCTACGCCTATTGCCTGGCCGCTTTGGCCGGGGATAACCTGGCCGAGGCCAAGGCCGTCCTGGCCGCCAGCCGTCCCACGGCGGTCAATCTGTTCTGGGCTCTGGACCGGATGGCCCGCAAAGCCGAAGCCTGCGGCGGCGATCCGGAAACCCTGATTGCGGAAGCCATTACCATCCATCAGGAAGATGTGGCTATGTGTACGGCCATGGGCCTTTACGGCGCTTCTGTGGTGCCTGATCACGCCCACATCCTTACCCACTGCAACGCCGGAGCCCTGGCCACCGGCGGCTACGGTACCGCTCTTGGAGTCATCCGGGCCGCCCACGAGCAGGGTAAAGTGGATATGGTTTACGCAGATGAGACCCGTCCCCTGCTCCAGGGCGCCCGGCTCACCGCCTACGAGCTGGTCACCGACCACATTCCCGCCACCCTCATTGCCGACAATATGGCTGCCAGCCTGATGGCCAAGGGCAAGATCGACATGGTGGTGGTGGGCTGCGACCGGATGGCGGCCAACGGAGACTTCGCCAACAAGATTGGCACCTACTCGGTGGCGGTGCACGCCCATCATCACGGGGTTCCTTTCTATGTGGCCCTCCCCTGCTCCACCATCGATCTGACGATCCCGGATGGCGACCGCATCCCCATCGAGGAGCGGGACAAGAACGAGGTGCGTACCCTGTACGGAGTCCAGACCGCGCCAGCCACGGTGGAGGTGTACAACCCCGCCTTTGACGTGACCCCCCACAGCCTGGTCACCGGCATCATCACCGAGAAGGGTGTCATCTATCCGCCCTTCAAGGAGAATCTGCAGAGGCTGTTTGGATAACAGCGGGCGCGCACCGCGCGCCTCTACGGGCCGCCGGGCATTTGCCCGGCGGCCTTTTTTATCCCTCGTCGGTGATGGTGAGCAGATACTCCACCAGTTCCTCCAGGGCCATGCCACGGGAGGCCTTTACCAGAATGGTAGCGTGGGGGCGCACCACGCTGTCCAGTACCGGCTTGGCCTCTGCCTTGTCGGCGCAGTGCCAGCACACCGGCACACCCGCCGCCTTGGCGGCATCGTAAATATGCTTGGACAGCTCACCCACCGCCACAAGACAGTGGATGCCCGCCTTGGCCAGGTACTCGCCGATGCCGGCATGGAGGGCGGGAGCCAGGGGGCCCAACTCAAACATATCGCCCAGCACCGCAACCTTGTACTCTCCCTTGGCGTTGGAGAGCACCTCCACCGCCGCCCGCATGGACTGGGGATTGGCGTTGTAGGTGTCGTTGAGGATGGTGATATCATCCCCACGGGTGAGGATGTTCATCCGCATCTTGGTGGGGGCAAAGTGGAGCACTCCGTCGGCGATCTCCTGAGCGGTCAGGCCGAAGTGCTGGCCTACCGCCGCCGCCATCAGGGTAGGATAAATCATATGGTCACCCAGAGTAGGGATCTCCACCGGGAAATCACCGTCAGGCGTTTCCACCTTACAGCTGATCCGGCTCTTACCGTCGCTGGCCAGATCCACCGCCCGGTAGTCCAGCCCCTGGGCGGAGCCCACCCGGATAAAGGGGTGGTCCAGCTTGCCGGGCAGAGTGTTCAGCAGCGGGTCGTCGCCGTTGATGACGGCGGGCGCGCCCGGCTTGGCGTGGCGGAAGATCTCACTCTTGGCCTCCAGGATCTTCTCCCGGGAACCGAAATGCTCGATGTGGGAGTCGCCGATGTTGGTCATGAGGATCATGTCGGGCTCCACAATGGCGGAAAGATAGTCGATCTCCCCGGCGTGGTTCATACCCAGCTCCAGTACGGCGATCTGGTGCTCCGGCTTGAGCCGCAGCAGAGTCATGGGGACTCCGATGTCGTTGTTCAGGTTGCCCTCGGTCTTGAGGACGTTGTACTTCTCCCCCAGCACCGCCGCCACCATGTCCTTGGTGGTGGTCTTGCCTACCGAGCCGGTGATGGCTACCACAGGGATGGCAAATTTCTGCTTGTAATACTTGGCCAGATCCCGGAGGGCCCGGTGGGTGGACTTCACCTTAATATAGAACTTGCCGGGCAGATAGCTGTCCCGCTCCCGCTGGGTGAAGCACCCGGCAGCGCCTCCCTCCAGAGCGGCGTTGATGTAGGCATGACCGTCAAAGCGCTCTCCCACCAGGGGGATGAACAGAGAACCGGGATGGATGGTACGGCTGTCGGTCTCCACCCGGCTCACCGCCCGGTTCAGATCTCCGAACTCACCCAGCAGGCTGCCGCCTACCGCTTCCATGATCTCTCGTATGGTCATCGGCTCCATGTTGTTGTCTCCTTTGATCTCTCTCGTTCCGGATGTCGGTTTACCGGCCCTGTTTTCTGGCCTCCAGGGAGGCCTCCACAATGCGCTGGCACAGGCTGTTGTAATCGATACCCACCGCGGCGGCCTCCTGGGGCAGCAGGCTGGTGGGGGTCATGCCGGGCAGGGTGTTGATCTCCAGGAACCAGGGCTCACCGTCGCTGGTAACGATGAAGTCGGCCCGGGAATAGACGGACAGGCCCAGGGTCTCATACACCCGCAGGGCGGCGGCGCGGAGCTTCTCCTCCCACTCCGCCGGGATCTCCGAGGGGCACACCTCCAGAGCCGCGCCGGGCTGGTACTTGTTGGCATAGTCGTAGAAGCCCTCCTTGGGGATGATCTCGATGGAGGGCAGGGCCTTGCCGTCCAGGATGCCCACCTGGATCTCACGGCCCTTTACATACTCCTCCAGCACGGTGCGGCCTCCCAGGGCCAGGCCATCAGTAAGGGCTTTCCGCAGCTCGTCGGCGGTATAGGCGATGGACACGCCGATGGAGGAGCCGCTGGCCACCGGCTTCACCACCAGCGGCAGCCGGGCGGTCTTGACCAGGCCCTCAATGTCCTCCGCCTTGTACTCTACGGTTTTCCAGCCGGGGGTATTCACCACGTCGGCCACCATCCGCTTGGTCAGGTCCTTGTCCATGGCGATGGCGCTGGACAGGTAGCCCGCCCCGGTGTAGGGGATGCCCATCAGGTCAAAGGCGGCCTGGACCTTGCCATCCTCGCCGCAGGTGCCGTGGAGGGCCAGGAACACCAGATCGGCCATCTGGCACAGCTCCAGCACACCGGGGCCAAACACGCTCTTGCTGTCGCCGGGACGGCTGGCCTTGATCTGCTCCAGGTCAGGGGCCTCCCGGCTGATCTTTTTAAAGGATTCGGGCACCGGCGCATCAAAGAAAGACTCGTCTGCACGGCCCTGCTCCAGGCCGAAAAACATATCGATGAGTCCCGCCCGATGGCCCAGAGCCCGCAGGGCCTCGGTCACCATGGTGCCGGTGGAAAGGGACACGTTCCGCTCCGGGGACAGACCCCCGGCCAAAACTACGATCTTCATAATACACCTCAGTTGCCAGTTTGATACAATATGATACGCGCTAATGGTATATTATAGCACGCTTTACCTCTATACTCAACTACCTTTCGACTATCTGTGCATGAAATCTTTCTTTTTCCGGTGGTCACACCCTACCGCTTGACATTCCTCCGCCATTCTGCTACATTGAACCCAGAACTTCCTTTCATGGAGTGAAGCAACTATGCTGTATCGGTCCAATCCCACCTGAGGTGCATCCTAACATCCCGGCGCTGTGATCCAGCGCCTCGTTTTGATGCAGAAATTCAGGAAGGACTGGATCTTTTTCATGAAGCGGAATTTAAGGTGTATGTACGCCATCGCCCTCTTGCAGGGCATGGTCTTTTATGGCCCTGTGGCCACCCTCTACCGGGAAGCGCAGGGCGTGTCCATCGCCCAGATCACTCTCATTGAGAGTCTCTCCCTGGCGCTGTGCATCCTGCTGGAGGTGCCCTGGGGGATCCTGGCCGACCGGCTGGGGTACAAACGCACCATGATCGGGTGCTGTTTTCTCTATTTCCTGTCCAAAATCGTATTCTGGCAGGCAGACGGCTTCGGCGGCTTCCTGCTGGAGCGGGTCATGCTCAGCGTGGTGGTAGCCGGGATGTCCGGGGTGGACACCAGCATTCTCTACCTCTCCAGAGGCGGGCAGGACAGCCAGCAGGTTTTTGGGTGGTACAACAGCCTCCAGACCGCCGGATTGCTCATCGCCGCCCTCACCTTCTCCCTGTTTGTCGGAGACAACTACGCCCTGGCGGGGGGCCTCACTGTCCTCAGCTATGGTGCCGCCGCCCTGTGCGCCCTGGGGCTCACCGAGGTGAAGGCACCCGCCCCCTTCTCTCCCCGGCTGACCCTGGACATCCTGCGCCAGACCCTGACCAATCGGCGGCTGCTCCTCTTCCTCCTGTCAGCGGCCCTCCTCTCCGAGGCCCACCAGACCATCACCACCTTTTTAAATCAGCTGCAATATGCCCGCGCCGGCCTGCCCGATTGGGCCATTGGTGCCCTCTATATCGCCGCCACAGTACTGGGCATGGCGGGAATCTGGTCCGCCCGACTCACCCGCCGGACAGGCACCGTGGGAACGGCGGTGCTGCTCTACGGCGGCGGGGTACTGGCCTGTATCGCCCTGGCTCTGACCGCTGCCCCTCTCCCCTCCATCTGTGCCATTCTCACTCTGCGGCTGTGCAATACCCTGTGCCAGCCCTTCCTGATGGAGCTGCAGAACAAGCAGGTGACCACCCCCCACCGGGCCACCGCCCTCAGCATCCACGCCATGATCATAGATGGGGTGGGAGTTGGTACCAACCTGGCTTTTGGCGCTCTGGCGGAACTCGATCTGGCCTGGTCCTTCTGGCTGGGCGGAGGGATCTGTCTTACCGGATTGATCCTCTTTTTGATCTGGTGCAGCCTGCGTCCCCGTGCATAAAGGGAAACGGCCGCCGATGGCGGCCGTTTTTCTTATATTCCCCTTAAAACCAGCCAGTGTCCCGGCTGTCCAGCAGATCCAGGGCGGCGCACAGCAGCTGGGCCGCCTCTCCACGGGTCAGAGTTTCCGTGAGGCCGGCCTCCGCCGGCAGCACCCCGCAGGTGGACAGGTTGGCCGCCGACTGGGCCGCCCAGGCGGGAGCGTCGGCGGCAAAGGTCTGGGCGTCCACGTCGGTGACGGACAGCACCCGATCCAGCAGCACCGCCGCCTCGGCGGTGGTGATGGAATCATCGGCCCGGAACACCACCCGGCCCTCATCATCGGTGGTCCCCTGGACCAGGCCGCACTTCAGGGCAGAGGACACATAGGGCTTGGCCCAGGTGGGAATGCTTTCGTCGTCGGCAAAGCCGGTGCGGGACACCCCCTCCAGGGACTCCACCCCGGCAGCATTCATAGCCATGGCCACAAATTCGCTGCGGGTGACAGCGGCGTCAGGCTGGAAGAAGTATTCCCCTCCCATGCACTCGCCGACAAAGACACCCTCCTCCGCCAGGCGGATGGCCGCCTTGTGAGCCGGGTGACCGCTGAGATCGGCGTAGGTCACCTTGGTGTCCGGCTTTTCGATCTTTACTTTGACTGTAGCCGGGTCGGAGGCGTTGCCCACCGTGTCCATGGCAATATAGGTGAAGGAGTCCTTGCCGGTCTTGTTCTCATAGGGGGTATAGACGAACTGGCCGTCCTCCCCGATGGTTACCGAACCCCGGGCGGGCTTCTTCACCAGCCGGTAGGTCAGCAGGTCACCCTCCGGGTCCACGGCGGAAAAGCGGTCGGTGACCGCCACATTTTTATAGGTGGACAGCTCCAGATTCTCCACCACCGGGGCGCCGTTGGCCTCGGTCAGCAGATGGACCTCCACCCCAACCTCCTGTCCCGGCTCACCGTCGGCAAAGAGGGGTTGGAAGGTAAAGCTGGTCTCCAGAGCGGTTGGAGCGACAGAAGGAGTGAAACGCAGGCCGTCCACGGCGGTCATGGCGATCACATCCCCCTCTCCCACCATCTGGCCTCCCAGGGTGAGTACACCTTCCTGGGGCAGCTGGGTAATGACAATGGCGTCCAGAGCGCCCTCCCCCTCCACCACAAAGTCTGAGGACTGGAAGGCGATGGTCTCGGTGGCCATACCGTTCTTCACCACGTCCAGCACCGTGGGGCTGGTCTCCTCCTGGTCCAGAAAGAGCGCCGAGGCAGGCAGGGCCGCGGTGAGCAGGGCGGCCGTCAGCGCTGCGGCAATCAGGATGCGGGTTTTCACTGATAGTACCTCCTTATCTGATGTAAGGTTAGTGTTTGCCGGTGTGGTGGAATTATACAAAATGTGGGCCGCCCTCTTGTGCGAAACCAGAATCTCCGGTACAATATTGAAAATAATTTGTCCCTGTGGAGGAATCTGCCCATGAACCGTGCTGTTGTGGAACAAATCGCTCAGGCAGGCGCCGGCAAGCTGGCTCTGGCCCGCAAGGCGCCTCTGCGCTATCTGACCCGGGCCGCCCTGGCCGGGGCCTTTATTTTTGTGGGGGTCCTGCTGTCCTGCCTGTGCTCCGCCTGGTTTTACAGCGGAGCCCTGCCTGTGGCCAAGCTGCTGGGCGCCGTCACCTTCTCGGCAGCCCTTACCCTGATCGTTCTGCTGGGCGGCGAGCTTTTTACCGGCTGCAACCTGGTGATGGGGGTCTCCCTCTATGAAAATCAGGTCTCCCCCGCCGGAGCTCTGCGGGTCTGGATCATGTCTTGTCTGGGCAACCTGGCAGGCATTCTGGTGCTCTGCCTGGTGCTGGTGGGCTCCGGGGCCAGCGCCGACCTGCTGGGTGCCTATCTGGCCGTCATCGTGCCCGGCAAACTGTCTCTGCCCTGGTATGTGCTGCTGCTCCGGGGCGTGCTGTGCAATTTCCTGGTGTGCATCGGGGTGTTCGCCGGCTTCCGCCTCCAGAGCGAGACGGGTAAGGCCCTGGTCATCGCCCTGGCCATCACCACCTTCGTCCTCACCGGTCTGGAACACTCCATCGCCAATATGGCTTACTTTGCCCTTTACGCTCTGTACACCCATACGGCAGACTGGGCCGCCATGGGCTGGAACCTGCTGTGGGTCACCATCGGCAACCTGCTGGGAGGCGCGGTGCTGCTGGGCTGGCCCCTGTGGTATGCCGCCGAAGAAAAAGAAAAATAAAGCGCGCTTTCCCCCTTGACAAACGGAGGAAAATCGTGTATCATCACCTCTGTTGTAAAGCTTTGAAACTTTACTTCCTTTACAGAACGACTTACTGAAGGAGGGTGTACCATGAAGAACCAGGCCTACCGCATGGCTCTGCTCTATGATTTTTATGGAGATATGCTCACCGACCGACAGAAGGAATTCTATGACCTCTACTACAATGAGGACCTCTCTCTGGCTGAGATCGCCGAGAACTACGGCATCACCCGCCAGGGCGTCCGGGACGTGATCGTCCGGGCCGAGGCCATCCTCACCGAGCTGGAGGACAAAACCGGCATCATCAAGCGCTTCCACAAGATGCAGCAGCAGTTCCTGGAGGTGGAAGAGGCGGTGAACGCCATCGCCCAGCGCAACGACCAGCGCTGGCAGGACGACGAGGTTGAGATCCAGTGCAACCGCATCCGCAGTGTTCTGGATCAGCTGAAACAGGAGTGACCCCATGGCATTTGAAGGACTGACCGAAAAGCTGTCCGCCGCCTTTAAGCGGCTGCGGGGCAAGGGCCGTCTCACCGAGGCCGACGTAAAGGAGGCCATGAAGGAGATCCGGATGGCCCTGCTGGAGGCCGACGTAAACTTCAAGGTGGTCAAGCAGTTTGTGGCCTCTGTCACCGAACGGGCCGTTGGCTCCGATGTACTGGAGAGCCTCACCCCCGCTCAGATGATCGTCAAGATCGTCAACGAAGAGCTGACCAATCTGATGGGCGGCGAAAGCACCAAGCTGACCATCTCTCCCAAGCCCCCCACGGTTGTGATGCTGTGCGGCCTCAACGGCGCCGGCAAGACTACCAACGGTGCCAAGCTGGCGGGCTTTTTGAAAAAGCAGGGCAAGCGGCCCCTTCTGGTGGCCTGCGACACCTTCCGCCCCGCCGCCATCACTCAGCTGGAGGTTGTGGGCTCCCAGGTGGACGTGCCTGTGTTCCAGATGGGTCAGATTGACCCCATCGACATTGCCAAGGCGGGCATTGAGCACGCCAAGAAACACGGCAACGACATCGTATTCATCGACACCGCCGGCCGTCTCCACGTGGACGAGGAGCTGATGGAACAGCTCAAGGACATGAAGGCGGCCATTGACCCCACCGAGATCCTGCTCATCGTGGACGCCATGATCGGTCAGGACGCGGTAAACGCCGCCAAGGCCTTTGACGAGGCTCTGGATATCACCGGTGTCATGCTCACCAAGCTGGACGGCGATGCCCGAGGCGGCGCAGCCCTCTCCATCAAAGCGGTCACCGGCAAGCCCATCAAGTTCGTGGGCCAGGGCGAGAAGCTGGACCAGGTGGACATCTTCTACCCCGACCGGATGGCCTCCCGTATCCTGGGCATGGGCGACGTGCTCTCCCTCATCGAGAAAGCCCAGCAAACCTTTGACGCCAAGAAGGCCGCCGAGCTGGAGCAGAAGCTGCGGAAAAACCGCTTCACCCTCTCGGACTTCTACGATCAGCTGGTGCAGATCAAGAGCATGGGTTCCCTGTCCGACATTGCAGGGATGCTCCCCGGCGTCAACGCCAAGGCTCTGGAAGGTGCTAACGTGGACGAGAAGTCCCTGGCCCGCACCGAAGCCATTATCCTGTCCATGACCCCTGCCGAGCGGGAGGACCCCTCCCTGCTGAACAACAGCCGGAAAAAGCGCATCGCCGCCGGCTCCGGTACCCAGGTGGTGGACATCAACCGTCTGCTCAAGCAGTTCGACATGATGCAGCAGATGAGCAAGCAGTTCTCCGGCAAGCAGATGAAGCGTCTTGGCAAGCTGGGGAAACTGGGTAAGCTGGGTAAAATGCCCGGTCTGCCCTTCTAAACGGTGGTAAACGCGCCACGTCGCGTTTCCATAGATATGCTTTACGATTACATGGAGGTGAAGATACAATGGTTAAGATCAGACTGCGTCGTATGGGCGCCAAGAAGGCTCCCTTCTACCGCATCGTGGTGGCTGACTCCCGCTATCCCCGTGACGGCCGTTTCATCGAGGAGATCGGCACTTACAATCCTCTGACCCAGCCCGCCGAGATCAAGGTGGACGCCGAGCGCGCCCAGGCTTGGATCAAGACCGGCGCTCAGCCCACTGAGACCGTGAAGGCTCTGCTGAAAAAAGCTGGCGCCATCTGATAGGGGGGCACAGCTGGCATGAAGGAACTGCTCACCTATATCGCCCGCAATCTGGTGGACCACCCCGACGCCGTGGAGGTCACCGAGCACGCAGGTGAGAGCGAGACCGTCCTGGAGCTTCGGGTGGCCCCCGAGGACATGGGCAAGGTGATTGGCCGTCAGGGCCGCATTGCCAAGGAAATCCGCACGCTGATGCGCTCCGTGGCCCAGCGCCAGGGCACCAAGGTTTCCGTCGATATCGTCGACTAACTCCGGGGGCCTCCCCCCGGATATGAAAAAGCCGACCGACCCTGTGGTCGGTCGGCTTTTTCATATCTTGCAGATTTTGTACGATTCGGGGTGATACCGATGAAAAATCAATTTTTAGAAGCAGGTCAGATCGTCAACACCCACGGCATCCAGGGCGAGGTCAAGATCGTCCCCTGGTGCGATTCTCCGGAATTTCTCTGCCAGTTTGACGTATTGTATGTGGACGGCAAACCGGTGAAGATCCGCTCCGCCCGCATCCACAAGGGCAATGTGCTTGCCTTCCTGGAGGGTGTCAACGACGTAAACGCCGCCATGTCCATGAAAGGCAAGACGGTGTTCATCGACCGCACCGGCGTGGAGCTGCCCGACGGCCGCCACTTTATCGCCGACCTGATGGGGCTGGATGTCATCGACGCCGCCACCGACGAGAAGATCGGCGTGGTGGCCGACGTGCTCACCCCCCCTGCCCACGAGGTCTATGTGGTTAAGGGTGAGCACGAGTATATGATCCCTGCCGTGGACGAGTTCCTGGCGGAGACCAACGTGGAGGGCGGCTACATCAAGGTCCGCCTCATTGAAGGGATGCGTACCGATGTATAGCATTGATATCATGACCCTCTTCGATCTGACTGTGGGCGACATGATGAATGAGTCCATCCTGGGCCGGGCCCAGGAGCGGGACATCATCCGCATTGAAGCCCACCAGATCCGGGATTACACCCTCAACAAGCAGAAGCAGGTGGACGACTACCCCTACGGCGGCGGCCGGGGGGCGGTGATGCAGGCCGATCCCCTCTACCAGTGCTGGAAGCACATCGTGGACACTTACGGCCCGGGTCACACCATCTATATGTCCCCCGCCGGCAAGACCTTTACCGAGTCCGATGCCCGCCGCCTCCGAGATGACTACGACCACCTGATCCTGGTATGCGGCCACTACGAGGGCATCGACCAGCGCTTCATTGAGGAGTGCGTGGACGAGGAGATCTCCATCGGCGACTTCGTGCTCACCGGCGGCGAGCTGGCCGCCATGGTGGTGGCCGACGCGGTGGCCCGGCTGGTGCCCGGCGTGCTGGCCGATCCTGAGTGCTTTGAAAATGAGAGCCACTGGAACGGGATGCTGGAATATCCCCAGTACTCCCGGCCCGAGGAATGGCACGGTCGAAAGGTCCCCCCTATCCTCCGCTCCGGCGACCACAAGAAAATCGCCCAGTGGCGGCGGAAGCAATCCATCCTCCGCACCCGACAGCGGCGGCCCGACCTGTACGAGAAGCTGGACCTGTCCTCCAAGGAGGACCAGAAGCTGCTGCGTGAGCTGGAGGAAGAAGAAACACAATCTTAATTGAGACTGGAGGAGTCAAATATGAGTCATTGGGTCAATCAGTCCGTGTTCTACCACATCTACCCCCTTGGTTTCTGCGGTGCGCCGGAGTATAACCCCGGCGGCGCCCCGGTACCCCGGCTGGACAAGCTGAAAGACTGGATCCCCCACCTGAAGGAACTGGGTGTCAATGCCCTCTACCTGGGTCCGGTGTTCCAGTCGGTGAAGCACGGCTACGATACCACCGACTACTTCCAGATCGACTGCCGCCTGGGAGACAACGATTCCTTCGCCGCCCTGTGTGATGAGCTTCACGCCAACGGCATCCGTGTGGTGCTGGACGGGGTGTTCAACCACGTGGGCCGGGGCTTCTGGGCCTTCCGGGACGTGCAGGAGCACGGCCAGGGTTCTCCCTACTGCGGCTGGTTCCACGACCTGAACTTCGGCGGCCCCTCCCCCATGGGCGACCCCTTCTGGTACACCGCCTGGCAGGGCCACTATGAGCTGGTAAAACTCAATCTCCGCAACCCCGACGTGGTGCGCCACCTGCTGGACGCGGTTGGGATGTGGATGGACAAATTCCACATTGACGGTCTGCGGCTGGACGCCGCCGACTGCGTGGACTTTGACTTCTTCCGCACCCTCAAAGGCTTCGTCAAGGGCAAGGACCCGGATTTCTGGCTCATGGGCGAGATCATCCACGGGGACTACGCCCGGTGGGCCAACCCGGAGATGCTGGACAGCGTCACCAACTACGAGTGCTGGAAGGGCCTGTGGTCCTCCCACAACGACAAGAACTACTTTGAAATCGCCCACTCTCTCCATCGTCAGTGCGGCCCCGGCGGCATCTACCGCAACATTACCCTGTACAACTTCGCCGACAACCACGACGTGGACCGGCTGGCCTCCAAGCTGAAGGACCCGGCCCACATCAACAACCTGTACACCCTGCTGTACACCATGCCAGGCGTACCTTCCCTCTACTACGGCAGTGAGTGGGCCATCAAGGGGGAGCGCACCAAGCATTCCGATGCCCCCCTGCGCCCCTGCCTGGACCTGAAGGAGATGATGGCCCTGGACCAGAGTCTGTGCGCCCACCTGGCTAAGCTGGCCGCCATCCGGGCCGCTTTCCCCGCCCTTCAGGAGGGTCAGTACGAAAATGTGGTCATCAAGAACCAGCAGCTGGTGTTCCGCCGGGCTACCGACAGCCAGCGTGTCTATGTGGTCCTCAACCTGGAGCCCCAGGAGGTCCATGTGGAGTTCCCCCACCAGGAGCCGGTGCTCCAGGATGTGCTCAATGAAAACCAGGTCTTCAACAACGACGGCGGACGCACCTGGCTGCCCGTGCCCCCCTGCGGAGCCCGTATTCTGGTAGGCGCCCCCGACCGCTTTACCTGGTAAATCTGCCCCATCCTTTTGCCCGTTCCAGAATATTCACACTTTCTCCCTTTACTTTTCCCGCTGATGGTGATACAATAGCGGCAATGGCAAATATCATTTTGATAATTATATTCGAGGGTTTTTGTTATGAGTTTTAAGATCATTGTTGATAGCTGCTGCGACCTTACCCCTGCTGAGCTGCGGGAGGACTGTTTTATCAAGGTCCCCCTCACCATCCGCGTGGGGGATGAGACCGTTGTGGATGACGAATCCTTCGATCAGAAAGCCCTGCTGCAAATGATGCGGGATTGTCCCACTGCTCCCCAGTCCGCCTGCCCCTCCCCTATTCAGTATATGGACGCCTTTGACTGCGGCGCTGACGATATCTATGTAGTCACCCTGTCCGCCCTGCTGTCCGGCTCCCACAATGCTGCGGCTCAGGCCCGCAATCTGTGGCTGGAGGATCACCCTGGGGCCAATATTCACATCTTCAATTCCTGCTCTGCCTCTGCCGGTGAGGTACTGGTGGCCTTGAAGCTCCAGGAGCTGGCTGAGGCCGGACTGGATTTTACCACCGTGGTGAGCAAGGCCTCCCAGTATATCGAGGAGATGAATACCCTCTTCGTACTGGAGACTCTGGACAATCTGCGGAAAAACGGGCGGCTCACCCGCACCCAGGCTCTGGTGACCAGCACCCTGCACATCAAGCTGCTGATGGGCTCCACCCCCCAGGGTGAGATCTGTAAAAAAGGTCAGGCTCTATCTATTAAGCAGGCCCTGAGCAAAATGGCAGCCATGATGGCGGCCGACCCCAATCACGCCGGCCGACGACTGTGCATTGTCCACTGCAACTGCCTGGACCGGGCCTTCCATCTAAAAGAACTGGTGCAGAAGCAGTGCAAATTTTCTGAGATCCTCATCAGCGAGACCGGCGGCATCTCCACGGTGTACGCCAACGACGGCGGTGTCATCGCCGCTTACTGAATCAGGTGTCCAACCGCCCAGGCCATGTGCCTGGGCGGTTGCTTTTTTCTCTCAAATATGCTAACATAGTCCAAATTCTTTTGGGAGGTGTTATTATGAACTACACCATTCGTCCCACAGAACCCCGAGATGCTGCCGGTACCGCGGCCCTGCGCCGGATGCCCGGGGTCTTGGAAACTACTCTGGGACTTTCCTCCTACCGCACCGCGGACAGCGATGCTTTCTTAGCGAACCTGGGCCCCAACGACCACCATTTCGTGGCGGTACTGGACGACGGCACAGTCATCGGTGTAGCCTGTCTGCAAGTCTTTGGCAATCCCCGGATGCGCCATACTGGCAGTGTGGCCCTGATGGTCCATGCCGACTACCAGAACATGGGGGTAGGTTCTGCCCTTTTAAAGACGCTGCTGGACCTGGCGGACAACTGGCTCATGCTGGTACGGGTGGAGCTCACCGTCTTTGCCGATAATGAGCGGGCCATCCACCTCTATGAGAAGCTGGGCTTTGAGAAGGAAGGGCTCAAGCGCATGACCACCGTGCGGGATGGCAAGTATGCCGACGAATACATGATGGCCCGACTGCGCCCCTGACCTGCCAATACTCCTCCGCCACTGGACGAACCGATGCCCTCATCGGCCTGTATATCTAAGTAAAAAAACGCAGCCCGGAAGATTTTCTTCCGGGCTGCATTTCCTTTTACCGATCAATAGTTGACGGCACGGATCTCGAAGTAGGCCTGAGGATGCGCGCACACGGGGCACACCTGGGGGGCCACCCCACCCGGCCCAGGCCGGGCGGGGACCCCATTGATTATAAAAAGCCCGGGTGGAGTGAATCCACCCGGGCTCAAGGTTTTTACGCGGTAAAAACGCTTGTACGGCGCAAGCGCCGCCCCATCTCCGATGGGGCCCCAAAAGAGGCCCCCCGCGGAGTCACATCAATAATTGACGGCGCGGATCTCGAAGTAGGCCTGAGGATGCGCGCACACGGGGCACACCTGGGGGGCCTCTTTGCCGAAGTGGATGTGGCCGCAGTTACGGCACTTCCACATATACTCGTCGCCCCGCTTGAACACAACGCCCTCTTCCAGGTTCTTCAGGAGGGTCAGGTAGCGCTCCTCGTGCTCCTTCTCGATCTTCAGGACGCCCTCGAACAGGAAGGCCAGCTTCTCAAAGCCCTCCTCGCGAGCGGTCTCGGCCATCTCCTTATACATCTCAGTCCACTCTTCATGCTCACCAGCAGCGGCGGACTTCAGGTTGGCCATGGTGTCGCCGATGCCGCCCAGCTCCTTGAACCACAGCTTGGCGTGCTCCTTCTCATTGCCGGCGGTCTCCTCAAAGATGGCCGCGATCTGCTCGTAGCCCTCCTTCTTGGCCTTGCTGGCAAAATAGGTATACTTGTTGCGGGCCATGCTCTCTCCCGCAAATGCCTTCCACAGATTGGCTTCGGTCTTGCTACCCTTCAGTTCCATATAATCATACCTTCCTTTCTAAAATCAGGTTGTCTCTTATAAAGCGAATATGTTAGCCTTCGCCCTTCCAGAAGCCGTGGAGATTGCAGATCTCGTAGGCCTCCACCTTATCGCTCCGGCAGAAGGTCTTCAGCTCGGGCGCGTCGCCGGGCTTGGGGAACTTCATGGTAACGGTGTCGCCGTCCACCACAGCAATCAGGGAGATATAGTGCTCCGGCAGCATGGGATGCTCCACACCGCCCACCTTGACGGTCACGGAGTTCCCGCTGCCATGAGCGGTCTTCTCCACCACAGGGACGTGCTTCTCCTGAGCCGCGTCGGTGGTATTGGGGGTGATCTCTTCCATCTTCTGGCCACAGCACATGACGGGCACACCCTTATCCACAACCTTAAAAATCACATTGCCGCAGTGCGCGCAGCGATACAGCTTGAACTCCATGTTACTACATCCTTTCTAATCACAGTATTGGCACTTTGGTGCAAAATAAACTTACCATATTATCTGAAAAAACTCAATGTTTTGGTTTGCAGTTAACGCAGACCCCATGAAAAATCAGCTCATGGGACCGAATATCATGGCCGCTGGCCAGCAAGGCCTTCTCGTCCAACCCTTTATCATAGGGCAGATCCAGATCAAAGACCCCGCCGCACACTTCACAGCGGAAATGAGGATGGGGCTCTACGTTGGCATCGTACCGCTCCACCGGGAAAGCCATCCGCACAGCAGCACCTTCGTCCACCAGCAGATTCAGATTCCGGTATACCGTCCCCAAACTCAGGTTGGGATTGGTGGGCTTGAGCCATTGATACACCATTTCAGCGGTGGGATGCTGGTCCGTGCGCATCAGGGCCTCATAGATCAGCTCTCGCTGACGTGAGTATCGCTTTCCGTTCATTGGTCACCACTCTTTCTAATGTAAACAGTAACTATTACTGTTATTGATATAATAGCAGACTTCCCCAATTCTTGCAAGTCCTTTTTTTCATTTTCTCAAATTTTTTTCGTCTCCCCTTCCCTATACAGAAAACGAGCTTGCCGCAGAGGCGGCAAGCTCGTTCTTTCCGGCGATTTATTCGGACACAAAGACCTGAAGCGTAGAAGTCAGGTTACGTCCGGGGGTGGCCAGGGTCTGCCCCTTATAATACATAGCGGTGGAACCGCCGCCATCCAGGTTGATGGCATCCACACAGCCCAGAGCCAGCATCAGATCACGCATCTGCTCAATGGAGGCAGCCTTCACGTTGACCAGCAGCAGCTTGCCGTCCTTGGTAGTACCTACAGCGGTACGGGGGGTGACGGCGGTAGTAAAG
>PPYE01585507.1_pt1 | contig 17167 bp, 18 predicted proteins | sample 1559881 | NCBI WGS metagenome assembly PPYE01 (sample SAMN08240022, study PRJNA423297) | Human gut metagenome, whole genome shotgun sequencing project. | reverse complement strand
AAACATTAGAGGGATTTGAAGGCTTTCATTTCCACCAGTTACGTCACACCTATACAAGCAACCTTTTAGCAAATGGAGCTGCCCCAAAAGATGTGCAGGAACTGTTAGGACACTCAGATGTAAGTACCACAATGAATGTCTATGCTCACTCCACAAGAGATGCTAAACGAAAATCAGTTAGGCTTCTTGATAAAGTGGTAGGCAATGATTAAAAAAATTCCCTTATTTCCCTTGTGATTATCTCATAAGGGTAAAAATAAGGGAAACTACATATCATTTCACTAATGGACAGGCGGGAAAGCCTATAAAATGGGGAAAGTTAGAGAGATAATTATATAAATTCCAGTTTATAGATTCGATTGCCACACTGTTTTGAAATGCCTGTACCCTTTATTCTCCTCTATTCCACTTTCAGATATTTCTCCATCCACACTTCTGCAAGCTGCGTCCAGCTCTGTACTTCTTTCAGCGTTTTGCGGATTCCCTCTTTCTGCTTTTCCGTCCATCTTGCCGGCTTTTTACGTCCGATACCGAACTTCACCAGAAGTTCCTCTCCTTTTTCCTTTGGAAATGGAGTCTCGCCGGCCTCGATTGCCTCTGCAAGCATCTGCACCTGTTCCTGTGTATATCTTTTTCCTTCTTCCTGTCCTATATTCTGCTCTAACCACTCTTCGGTTGCCACAGATAGTCCATGGATTCCTTCTGAAAATACATGCTGTGCAAATGGTACACCAGCCTGTGCACAAGCTTGTGCAAAGAGATAACTGTTCTCCACCGGAACTGTCTGATCTGTTACGGTCTGCCACAGGAAACATGGCGGTGTATCTTTTGTCACATGATTTTCCAGCGACATATAGTCCAGTTCCTGCTCTGACGGCTCTTTTCCAAACAGTGCGACAAATGAATCTCTGTGTGCATATTTTCCTGAAGTGATGACCGGATAAGACAGGATCGCCGCATCTGGGCGGTTGGATATGTTCTGATATGCTTCTTCCGGATCTTCCACATCTTTATTATGTACACAAAGGCTTCCACACAGATGTGCTCCTGCTGAGAATCCGCAGACTGCGATTCTGTCTGGTCTGATATGGAATTCCTCTGCACGTGAACGAATCATGCGGATTGCTCTTGAGATATCGTGTAACGGCTGCATCTTCAGCGGTGCTTCATCTAACTGATTAATCGTATATTCCAGAACGAATACATTGTACCCTGCACCATAGAATTCCATTGCCGGCAGGTGCGCTTCCGATGGGGATACTTCCCGGTATGCACCGCCCGGTGCGATGATCATTGCCGGATGCTTCTTTTCATCCTCATGAATATAGCTGAACATCACCGGTATAAAGCCATGTGCTGCCGGATAATGATACTCTTCTTTTTTCCAGATTTCGATTCTTTCATTTATCATAATTTTTATCTTCTCCTTTATTCCTTAACAATTACTTATTTCTACCGTTCTTTCCCCATTATACTTCTCTACGTCTTCGAAAACAAATAAGGATATTTCCGCATTTGTGCAAATATAATCGTTTCCACCCGTTTTCGTATCTCATCTGAATAGCCTTCTGCGTTTTTAAGCAATTCTATCACGTCTTTTTTGTAAAACGGAACTTTAGATTCATTTTATATAAAGATTCGGAAATATCTAATTGTTCATCGAATGCATTACATATTGTTTTGGGCTGAACCTTCTCCATAAGTGTATAAATATCTCCCGTCAAAGGATAATCCATCGTTGTATCTGCTAAAAGCCCTGCTCCATTATCAAAGATCGGGCAGTATGCATAATCACCTTTTCCATTCATCAAGACGGCTATGTTATGCATATGCCGGTCTTCATTCAGGAAAAATGCATCTATCGTCAGCAGTTTGTTCATATATACTCCAAAATTCTGAAGTCCCGTCATTCGTTCCACCTGTTGCACTAAGAAACGTAATCTTTCCTCATGATCGGGTATTCTATACATGCTTTTATACAGACTTTCTCCGAAAAAATTATGAAACAACCTCTATTATTTGTAAACAAAAAACAATTAAAATAATTGTTTTTCATCTTTCCAAACCATCATTTTAATTGTTTTATTGATTTTAATAACTCATCTACAGAATCTGCCACTAACAACTTCTCTTAATTATTTTCTTTTTTTACTAGAGCCACCCAGGGCACTAAAAAAGCCACTTTACCTGTCCCCCTGGCTTACTGCGCTGCCAATTTCAGCATCTTTTCAAGTGGAAGTGCCGCTTTCTGGCGCATCTCCTCATCCAGATTCACCTCCGGCTGCATGGTCTCAAGTGCTTCCTTCACACCTTCCAGACGCACCATCTTCATATTCGGGCAGAACTGTCTGTGCCCTACAGAATAGAATTTCTTCTCCGGATTTTTCTGATGCAATTCATAGAATACTCCCATCTCTGTACAGATGATAAATGTGTTATTTTCTGATTTTGTAGCATAATCGATAATCTGCGAAGTACTTCCGATAAAATCAGATAATTCCAGAATATCTCCTGTACATTCCGGATGAGTCAGTACGAGTGCTTCCGGATGTGCTTCTTTGGCTTTCTGAAGTTCTTCTTTGTGAATACTCTTATGTACATGGCAGAATCCATCATTGAAAATAAAGTGCTTCTCTGGAAGCTGGCTTGCCACGAAACGACCAAGGTTCTCATCCGGGATAAAGAAGATATCTTTATTCGGAAGGTTCTTTACGATTTTCAGCGCATTGGACGATGTTACACAGACATCAGACTCTGCTTTGATCTCTGCAGTCGAGTTCACATAACAGACTACAGATACATCCGGGTACTCTTTTCTCACTTCTCTGATCTTATCCACGTCTACCATGTGTGCCATCGGACAGTCTGCATGACCGTCTGCCATTACGACTCTCTTCTTTGGATTCAGGATCTTCGCACTTTCTCCCATGAAAGAGACTCCACAGAAAACAATCGTGCTCTCCGGAACTTTGGTTGCAATCTCTGCAAGATAATAAGAGTCTCCTACATAGTCTGCAATCTCCTGCACTTCCCCATCTACATAATAATGTGCCAGGATTACAGCATCTTTTTCCTTTTTCAGTTTTTGGATTTCATTTTTGATTTCTTCGTTCATTTCCGACTTTCACCTCTAAATAAAGTATTCAATGGTCTCTTCTTCCGTAAGTCTTGTCTTTTCATTAAATAAAATGACAGCTTCCCGCCCATCGTACGGTCCAAGGGAATACATGTTAAGTGCCGTCTTATTAAAATACTTCCACGGTACGATTCGGTTACAACATGTAGGCTGGTCCAACACTCTGATGATATCTTTCTGTTCATACTCCTGGTCGCAGTAATAAGGATCAAACATCCGCACATTTTTACCATCTATTCCGGTCAAATTCCCTTCTTTAACGTATTCTCACTTACCTATCATGCACTGATTCAGCCAGTTGTGTCAATGCCTGTTTTAAAATTTCTCGCGGACACGCAATATTTATACGCTCAAATCCTTCTCCGTCCGGTCCGAACATGGCCCCGCTGTCGAGCCACAGCTTCGCTTTGTTCTCCACCAGATCTTTTAACTGCTCTTCTTTCATACCGAGACTCTTGAAATCCAGCCACAGAAGGTAAGTCCCTTCCGGCTCTGTCAGCTTGATCTCCGGCAGTTCTTCTTTTAAGAATGTACGCACATAATCCAGATTTTCTGCCAGATAGATCTTCAGTTCTTTTAACCATTCTTCTCCTGTCTCATATGCTGCCTGGCATGCCACCAGTCCCATCAGGTTCACCTGGCTGTATCCGGCAGCCGTCACTTCTGCCTGGAATCTTGCACGAAGTTCCGGGTTCGAGATCCAGATATTGGAAATCTGAAGTCCTGCAATGTTAAATGTCTTACTTGGTGCGGTACACGTTGTAGTGATTGCAGCGTATTTTTCATCTAAGGATGCAAATACATGATGTATATTCTCTCCATATGTAAAATCACTGTGGATCTCATCACTGACTACCAGCACGTTATGTTTCAGACAAATGTCTCCTATCTTACGAAGTTCCCACTCCTTCCACACACGTCCGACCGGATTGTGCGGACTGCACATCAGAAATAATTTTACATTTTCTTCGACAATCTTCTGCTCGAATTCTTCGAAATTAATCTCGTAATGTCCGTCTATCTGCTGAAGCGGACTATTGATCAGCCTCCTGTGGTTGTCTGTGATCACTTCGCTGAACGGATAGTAAACCGGCTGCTGCAGAAGAACTGCATCACCTTCTTTTGTGTAAGCCTTCACTGCCATCGCAAGTGCGAACACCACGCCCGGTGTCTTGATCAGCCATTCTTTTTCTACTTTCCATCCGAAATGCTTCTCATACCATCCGGCTGCTGCCTGGAAGTAATCATCTTTTCCTTCGCTGTATCCGTAAATTCCGTGTGCCACTGCCTCACTTAACTTTTCCTGGATTCCCGGTGCTGTCGGGAAATCCATATCCGCTACCCAGAGCGGAAGCATGTCGTCGCTTCTTCCTCTTTCTTTGGCAAAATCATATTTCAGACATTTTGTTCCGTGTCTGTCCACTACTTTATCAAAATCGAACTTCATCTGTGCATCCTCCTACGCAAGTGCCTGCTCAAGATCTGCGATTAGATCATCTGCATTTTCAATTCCAACTGACAATCTTAAGAAATCTTCTGTGATTCCAAGTTTCTCTCTCACTTCTACCGGCAGATCTCCATGTGTCTGAAGCATCGGGTAAGTGATCAGTGACTCTACGCCTCCGAGACTTTCTGCATAAGCGATCAGTTTTACACTTTCCAGAAGCTTTCTTGCTGTTGCTTCACTGTCTACTTTGAAAGAAATCATACTTCCGAATCCACTTGCCTGTGATGCATTTACTCCATACCCCGGATGCTCTTTCAAGCCTACATAATAGACCTGTTTTACTTTTTCATGTCCTTTTAACCAGTTCGCAATCTTTATCGCATTATCCTGCTGTGCTCTTAATCTTACAGACAATGTCTTAATTCCACGCAAGATTAGATAGCTGTCAAATGGTGCAAGACAGCTTCCGACTGTCTTATATATATAACGGATCTTCTTCGCTGTCTCTTCATCCGCCGAGCACAGGAATCCTGCCAGTGTGTCATTATGTCCCCCAAGGAATTTTGTCCCGCTGTGGATAACCAGATCTGCTCCCAGTTCAATCGGTCTTTGAAATAATGGTGAAAGAAATGTATTGTCAACAATAATCTTCAGATCATGTTTATCTGCGATTTCTTTCATCTTTCTGAGATCTGTGACACGCATGGTCGGGTTACTTGGTGTCTCGATATAAAGTGCTTTTGTATTCTCCCGGATACCTGCTTCTACAAGATCTGCATCTGCAGTATCTACATAAGAGAACTCCAACCCTCTCTTCCCGCCGACAGATTCAAACATTCTGACAGAACCGCCATACAGATCATCTGTACAAAGGATATGATCCCCGCGGTCAAATAACTCCAGACAAAGACCTACCGCAGCCATACCGTTTGCGCATGCTACAGTATCTACCGCACCTTCCAGTGCCGACATCGTATGCTCAAGCTCTGTTCTTGTCGGGTTGCTCTCTCTCGTATAGTCATATCCGGTAGACTGTCCAATACCAGGATGGGCAAATGTCGCTGCCTGGTAGATCGGTACTGCTACTGAACCGTAAGAATGTGTCTTTTCATCTGTTCCGTTTCCGTGTATACATCGTGTCTCAAATCCGTAATTCATTATTTATTTACCTCTTTCATTGTAATCATCCAGGAAATTATATTCCATGTCATCTTTGTGGTATCCGATAATCGTTCTTAAGTTGACATTATGCACACTCCGGAAAATATTCTTTTCGATAATATCTCCCTGTTTTCTGAATTCCTTGATCAGCTCCTTCATCTCGTCACGTTTGGAACCTCTTCCGCCGCCGCAGGATACACAGTTCTCTGTGAATCTGCATGCGCACTGAATGAAGTTGAGCTGATTGTAATCCCTCCATGCTATAATGTCATCTTCCTTGATCAGATACATTGGTCTGATCAGCTCCATACCCTCGAAATTCTGGCTATGGAGCTTCGGCATCATCGTCTCCACCTTTCCACCGTAGAACATCCCCATAAGGATCGTCTCAATCACATCGTCAAAATGATGTCCTAGCGCAATCTTATTGCATCCCAGTTCTTTTGCGTGAGAGTATAGATAGCCTCTTCTCATTCTCGCGCAAAGGTAACATGGATTCTTGTCAATATCTGCTACCGTATCAAATATCTGTGTCTCAAATACCGTAAGCGGAATTCCAAGTACTTTGGCGTTATCCTGAATGATCTTCCAGTTATCTTCATTGTATCCCGGATTCATTACCAGAAATACTAATTCAAAATTCGCTTTTCCATGTTTTAACAGTTCCTGAAACAGCTTTGCCATCAGCATGGAATCTTTTCCACCGGAAATACAGACTGCAATCTTATCTCCGTCCTGGATCAGATCGTATTCTCTGATTCCTTTCGTGAACTTTCTCCAGATTCCCTTGCGGAATTTCTTGATGATACTGCGTTCAATCTCCTTCTGCTTCTCTCCGGTAGTATTTTCATCCTGTACGAACTCACTTAGTTTCTTTCTTAAAAAGGAACGATATCCGCCTTCAATATTCGCCGCATCATATCCGGCTGCTTCCAGTTCATAAACAGCATCGACACTCCATTCACCGGTATGGCATAATACATACACCGGCTTTTCTTTCGGAAGTTCTTCCATACGTTCTTCTACTTCTGCAAGCGGAATGCTGACCGCTCCCGGTACAGAGCCTCTGGTATATGCATCTGCAGGACGGACGTCCAGCACTGTAATTGTATCCTGATCTAATTGTAATAACTCTTCTATCGTGATTATCTTCATATCTTTTAACCTCTCTTTGTGAGTTGCTGTTCATGCAACAGCTATTCCTATTAACCAGATAGGTTTTGTTATTTATCTGGTATTATATGACGTTTTTCCCTGTCTGTCAAGGAACTGAAATGTGTTTTAAAAACATTTATCTTTCAAATATACGCTAGAAAAGTTTACCACAAAAAAGAATACTGTACCAGTGGTTTCCCGCTAATACAGTATGTTTTGTTGTTTTCTCCGGACGGGCGCTCCCTCCAAGCGTTAGAAAGACCTGCAATCCTTGTGCAAGCACAAATTGCAAGTCTTTCAACGCTTGTGTGAACTGATGTTATATATAATACATATCCTGTCCATAATCAATGTATTCCTGATACTCTTTCTCCAGATCATGCAAGGTTACTGACCGGAGGATCTCTGTCACACTATCATTTACCCTGTCGATCACCAGTTTCTGGATTGCTTTGACACTCCCGGTATATTTACCTTCTTTCGGAAGCTCCTCATCTTCGATGCGGTAGTCACCTTCCAAAGCTTCTATAATAGAAGAAACGGTAATCTCCTGTGGCGGACGGCTTAAGAAATAGCCGCCCTGGGAGCCTTTTATACTCTTTACGATTCCTGCTTTTCTAAGACTTGCAAATACCTGTTCCAGATACTGTGGAGATATCTTGTTCCGCTCTGCAATGCTATTGAGCGCCACCTGTTCAGTTTTTGAATTGATGGTCAGGTCGATCAACGCTCTCAGACCATATCTGCTTTTCATTGAAAGTTTCATATATATCTCCACACTCCTTCATTATTTCTTATTCTACGGCTTTGAATGCCTCATCCAGATCCTGGATAATGTCATCAATGTGCTCTGTTCCGATTGACAGACGGATTGTATTAGGCTTGATTCCCTGATCCAGTAATTCTTCTTCTGTGCACTGGCTGTGTGTTGTTGTTGCCGGATGGATAACCAGAGATTTTACATCTGCAACGTTAGCAAGCAGTGAGAAGAGTTCCAGATTATCGATGAAATCTTTTGCTTTCTGTGCGTCACCTTTGATCTCAAATGTGAAGATAGATCCTCCGCCATTTGGGAAATATTTCTTATATAATGCCTGCTGCTCCGGATCATCAGATACAGCCGGATGGTTAACCTTCTCTACCAGTGGATGGTTGTTCAGGTAATCTACTACTTTCAGTGCATTCTCAACATGACGCTCTACACGTAATGATAATGTCTCGAGTCCCTGTAAGAAGATAAATGAATGGATCGGAGAAATGGTTGCTCCTGTATCTCTTAAAAGGATCGCACGGATCTTTGTAACAAATGCTGCAGGTCCTACTGCTTTTGTAAAGCTGATTCCATGGTAGCTCGGGTTTGGCTCTGTAAGAGAAGCGAATTTTCCTGATGCTTCCCAGTCGAATTTACCGCTGTCAACGATGACGCCGCCGATTGTTGTTCCGTGTCCACCGATGAATTTTGTTGCTGAATGGATAACAATGTCTGCACCGTACTCGATCGGTCTTACAAGGTAAGGTGTTGCAAATGTATTATCTACAACGAGCGGAATCTTATGCGCATGTGCGATATTTGCAATCTTCTCAATATCTACAACGTCTGAGTTTGGATTTCCAAGTGTCTCGATATAGAGTGCTTTCGTGTTGTCCTGGATTGCTGCTTCTACTGCATCATAATCGAAGATGTCAACGAATGTGGTTGTAATTCCGTACTGTGGAAGTGTGTGCTCTAACAGGTTAAATGATCCACCGTAAATGTTCTTAGCTGCTACGATATGATCTCCGTTCTGTGCAAGATTCTCGATCGTGTATGTTACTGCTGCTGCTCCGGATGCCACTGCCAGTGCTGCAACTCCACCCTCCAGTGCTGCAATACGTTTTTCGAAAATGTCTTCTGTAGGGTTTGTAAGACGTCCGTAAATGTTACCTGCATCTGCCAGTCCAAAACGTGCTGCTGCATGATCACTGTTGCGGAATACATAAGAAGACGTCTGATAGATCGGCACTGCTCTTGCATCTGTAACCGGATCCGGACTTTCCTGTCCTACGTGTAACTGTAATGTTTCAAATTTTAACTCTCTATTCTCTCTTGTGATTTTTTCGCTCATTGGGTTGATCTCCTTTTTCTTCATAATTTTATCGTTATTTGTTGATACTGTCCGTTCTGTTTCGAATTCTATATCTTTTTATTCTGTAAATAATGGTGTTGAATAATATCTGTCACCTGAATCCGGAAGTAATGCTACGATCGTCTTACCTTTGTTCTCCGGACGTTTTGCAAGTGCGATAGCTCCTGCAAGTGCAGCTCCTGATGAAATACCTACCAGAACTCCTTCTTTCTTAGCAAGAAGTTTTGCTGTCTCAAATGCTTCGTCTGCTTCTGCTTTGTAGATTTCGTCATAGATCTTGGTATCTAATGTATCCGGAACGAATCCGGCTCCGATTCCCTGAATCTTATGCGGGCCTGCTTTTCCTTCTGAAAGTACCGGTGAAGAAGCCGGCTCCAATGCTACGATCTGAACTTCCGGTTTCTGCTCTTTTAAGTAAGCACCGATTCCGGAAAGTGTTCCGCCTGTTCCGACACCTGCGATCACGATATCGACTGCTCCGTCTGTATCGTTCCAGATCTCAGGACCTGTTGTCTTCTTGTGTGCTGCCGGGTTAGCAGGGTTTACAAACTGTCCAGGAACGAAGCTGTTTGGAATCTCTTTTGCAAGCCCATCTGCCTTTGCGATGGCTCCCTTCATTCCTTTTGCTCCTTCGGTAAGTACGATCTCTGCACCGTAAGCTTTCAGGATGTTTCTTCTTTCCACACTCATCGTCTCCGGCATTGTAAGGATGATCCTGTATCCTTTTGCTGCTGCGATGGATGCAAGACCGATTCCTGTATTACCGGATGTTGGTTCAATGATCACAGAACCTTCTTTTAAGATTCCTTTTTCTTCCGCATCTTCGATCATTGCTTTTGCAATTCTGTCTTTGACGCTTCCTGCCGGGTTGAGGTACTCAAGCTTTACAAGAAGTCTTGCTTCCAGACCAAGTTCTTTTTCTATGTTTACTACTTCCACCAGTGGTGTATTTCCGATCAGTCCTAATGTTCCTTTATAAATCTTTGACATTTTGCTTCCTACCTTTCCTACTTTTTCGGTATGTTTTCTTGATGAATTTACTATACTACCTTAATTCCTATTTTTCAACTATGTTTAGTATGCTTTTGTAATTTTTATTTTTCATGCGCGCAAGCGCAACAACATCGCATTCGTCCCCACATTCGCTTTTCTTTTGTCATTATCCTGCACGCTCCCTTCCGATTTCTAAACTAAATAAAACCAATCCTTATATTTCCTATAATTTCGATAGGTTTTATGGATTGGTTTTATTATATTACCGCTATGTCATATTTGTCAAGTATGTTTTTATATTTTTAGCTCAAGTCTGATTCCTGTAACTAAGATATTCAGCGAACATATCTTCAAATGCTTTTCTCTTTGCCTTTGATACAGACAAGATTTCATTATTCTCCATCTTGATTTCTGATTTCTTCACTTCCGTAATATATCTTGGATTTACAAGAAAGCTTTTATGAATTCTGCAAAAATATTCTTTTCTTAATTCTGCTTCTATTTCTTCTATTCTTTTTCTTGTTCTTAATATTTTCCCGGCACCATTCTGTAATATATGTATCTCACATCCTCGCCTGATAATTGAAAAATACAGGATTTCATCTATATCTATTTTCTGATACATACCATCATCTTCCGCAATAAAGTATTTTTTCCCCTTACGCTCTTGTGTATATTTTAGTATTGTTCTAAGTTCTTTTTGAATTTCTGATGGTTTACTCTGTTTTAACAAATACCTATATGGCTGTACACAGAAGCTTTCTGGTGTAGGCAAGTATATGCCACTTATAAATATAAGTATTAAATCTTTATTTTTCCTCTTCATTATTTCAGATGCTTTATTCCCGGAAATTCCCGGTAATTGAATATCTAAAAAAAGCAAGTCCAGATTATTTTCTCCATCTTGTATTAATTCTTCGCCTGTCGAATACTCATATATAAAGCTTTCACTATCTTCTCTTCGGATAGCTTCTGCAAGCAATGTCCGGAAGTTTTTATCATCATCACAAATTCCTATTTTTATCACTCTATGTTCCCCTTCACTGCATAATCAACCTTATATTTTTACCACTTTATCACATAACTCCGCAATTTCACAATCGTGGCTAATAATTATGATAATTTTGTCTTGTTTAATATCTTGCAAATAGTCCATAACCTTTTCTTTACTCATAACATCTAACGCTGACGTAGGCTCGTCTAACAAAAGAACATCTGCAGTTTTAATAAACAAACGTACCAATGCAATTTTTTGTCTTTCTCCACCTGAAAATTCACTTTTACCATCAATGATTTTTCTTTCTTCCTTCATCATTGTATCTATAGCATCAAACTTCAATTTTTCTATAACACTTTTCAAGCTTCTTCTACTATAATGCTCTGTCAAAAAAACATTGTTTTCTATACTTCCTTGAATCAAATATGGTTCCTGTTCCACAAAAGAAATTTGTTCTCTTCGCATTTTTCTCATATCCAAATATTTGATATCTATATCATTGTATTTAATCTTGCCATCTATTTTATCATTGTATAATCCTAATAATATATCCAGCAATGTTGTTTTACCAGATCCATTTTCTCCCCAAATACAATATATATTTCCCCTTTTAAATTTGTACGAGAAATTCTGAATAATCATTTGATTATTAACTTTATAAAACACTCTATCACAAGCAATGCTATTCACTTTAGGACAATATTGTATTCCGTTTTCTTGTTCCTTTTTGTTCAATAATTCTTTTATTCTCGCATATGATACTTTGCTTTCTTTATATTTTTTATCCAACTCTGTAAACTCTTGGATACTCCCCAAAATCATTTGGAAATAATCAATAACTATAACAAATTCTCCAATCGTAATCTTATGCATTACAATACAATATCCACCAAACAAATAAATAATAACTCTTCCTATTGACGATATCATTTCATCAATACCATCAAATACCGAATACGTTTTTTGCACATCAATACTATTCTTCTCGTATTTCTGAAATTTTTCATTCAATTTTCTTATTAGTTCTTTGGCTATTTCATACTGTTGAACAAATTTCATGTTTAGAAATTGGGCCAAAAATTCAGCTAAAAATGTATCCTGATTTTCTCTATCTTTCTGAATTACATTATATAATTTTTTCTGATACAAGTATCGTACATATACATATATAATTATAACTGCCAAAAGAAATATTCCCAATCCACCAGCGATGTAAATCAATATTCCTATAGCAACTATTGTCATTAATAGTTTTGATAATATATTTCCAGTTAATCCTAATACAAATTCAGTAACTATATTACTATCATTGTATATCCTTGTACTTAAATATAACATATCTTGTTTTACCAGAAAGCTCCACGGAGTATGCTGCATTGTTTCTATTATTTTTTGTTGTATATTATATGAACAATTAATTTTCAAGAAATTGTAAATATTTTCAGATATTATATTTATACTGTTCCTAAAACATTCTACTACAAGCCACACACATGAAATTCCTACTAACATTTTCAATTGTTTATTTGGAATTAGTATATCTATAATATATTTTCCAATAATCGGAGTTAACAAACTAATCAAAGTGTATACAATAATACATCCTATATAAAAAATATATTTCCATCTAAATAATTTTATCTGCTTATATGTCCATTTTATCATTATTTTTCCTTTACTTTATTACTTAAACATTCCATATAACCATTTAAAGAAAAGATACAGATACAAACACAATGAAAAGCTTACTATCATTGTTTCCATATCTATTTTTCTAGAAATCAATCTTCCAATCAAATTTCCATTTTCCTGATAAAAGGTCACTCCATTTCCATAATCTGCACCAATTTCTTCTATAAGCAACTGCAACATTCTATTTTTACAATTTGTTATTTTTTTGAACTTTATCGTTGCAAATTTATCGTTTTCAAAATCACTTACCGAAATTTCCTTTTGTCTCAGATTTTGCTTTGTCTTTTTGTCTAATATTGTAATTTTTATTTTTATATTAGTGCAGTCTCCGACATTCTGTGTTTTAACCTGTATTCCATCCAACGATTTTTCAGTAGAATATACATCCTGCGTAAGTTTTTTTTCACATATAACACCAGTATTTGCATATTTTTCCACATCTACTGTTCTATTGTAAAAGTATTCCTTCTTGTCAACATGCGCATATAAATATGCAAATATCATACACACAATAAGCACGATAATAGTTCCTTTATATTTTCTCATATTCTTCACATACTTCCCTTGTATTTCCATACATTCTCACTTTTCCATGATCCAACCACACAATTTTATTACAGATTTTCTTCACCTGTTCAATACTGTGTGACACAAATAAAACCGTTGTCCCACTTTCCTGCATTTTCTTTATTCGATCTTCACATTTTTTCTGGAATCTAAAATCCCCAACAGACAGTACCTCATCTACAATCAAAATATCTGGTATTCCAATTGTTGCGATAGCAAATGCTAATCTTGATAACATACCCGAAGAATAATTTTTTACTGGAACATTCATAAAATTTTCTAATTCTGAAAATTCAACGATATCTCTATAGTTTTTCTTCATCTCACTTTGAGAATACCCAAGTAGTGCTCCGTTCAAATAAACATTTTCTTCCCCTGTCAGGTCACCATCAAACCCTGCTCCAAGTTCAATTAACGGCGCAATCTTTCCTTTTACTTTTACTGTTCCCTGCGTCGGCCTCAGTATCCCTGCAATGATCTTCAATATCGTGCTTTTCCCACTTCCATTCAGTCCTATAAGTCCTAGCGTATCACCCTTTTTCACTTCAAAACTGACATTCTTCAATGCCCAGAAGGAATGATAAGTAATTTGCTGCTTTATCATCTTTATAATATATTCTTTGAAACTGTCATATTTTTCGGATGACATATTGAATTTTATTGATACATCTTTTACTTCAACAACCGTCTCTTTCATATTCACTCCTACTTATTTGCTATATATCCATAATAAATTTATCCTGTCTCTTTCCAAAAACATAAATTCCTATTCCCAGCATAATAAATGTTTCCAACACACCAACTCCAAGAATTTTTATCGAAATATTTTCTTCATACAATACACATTCACGGAAAATAATTAAAAAGTGTGTCAGAGGATTCAACATAACAATCTTTTGAACCCGTTCCGGTAAAAAGGACATGGTATAAATAATCGGACATAAATACATAAGCGCAGTCAAAAAAACGGAATACAAATGCATCATATCTCTAAACTTAACTGCGATAGCTGATAATACCAGTCCCACTCCCGTTGAAAATAATGTTAATAAAATCAATGCTACAACTCCTTCGTAAAGTCTATAGCTCAGATCAATTCTTAAAACCAGCATAACGCAAAACAAAGCACTTAGCGTCGCCATAAGATTAATCATACTTGAACATATCCTCGCAAGAACAAACAGATATTTCGGCACATATATTTTCTTAATCAACGACGCATTATCCACAATCGCAGACATTGACGATGTTGTTGCCTCAGAGAAAAAATTATAAATTAACTGTCCGCTGAAAATATATGTCGGGTAATTTTCAACATTATTTTTGAAGAGAGTTGAAAAAACAACGGACAATATTATCATCATAAAAAGTGGATTCAATACGCTCCACAATACTCCTAATACCGATTTTCGATATTTTACTTTTATATCTCTTTTTAATAATTCAATCAAAAGCGGTGTATATTGTTTTATTTCATTACTTTTCATATTCCTTTTTACTCCATTCATTTACCAGTTGTAATAACTTCTGATAATTATACTTTACAGCCGGACATGCCTTTTTTTCTTTTCTCCGTAATACCGGACACCCTCCCATACATATTGGAAGTATTTTACATTCTTTACATTCATCCGGAATTTCATAACTTATCCATTCTACAAATTTTTCATTTTCACAATCCAAAGGATGTAAAACATCTCCTATTTTGCATTCATCTTTTGCAATGTTCATCTAAAACCAGAATTGCGCTACTATATAAATTGTATAATAAATATTCATCTCCATATTTTATTATTTCATTAAATTTTGATAATCTCATTCTAATAAACACCTCCTATTCCAATCATTTCTTTTATTATCATTACAAATATCCTAAAAACTCTTTTATTTTCTTAAACGTACTATAAATAGACAATTTTATTCGTTTGTATCACTTATTTTCTTTCATCATACTAATTTCGTTTAAATCTTTACCATTAAATCTGTTTCATGCATTTTCAAGTCTTACTGTATTATTCTTTATTGCGAAAGGAAGTGATACAAATGAAATGGTTAGTAACACCTGTAAATTCTAAGAAGAAACCACATGGCTGTGCCATTTACGTTCGCCAATGTGGACATAAAATATATGTAACTTTTTAATTCCGCTCAAAAAAAAGAAACAGCTGCTTGCAACTGTTTCTTTTTTACTTATCCTTTATTTTTCTCTTCTATATTTCACACCCATATAATCAGAAAATTTCTCATGAAATTTCTTTGCTTTCATTCTGGAAATCTGTATTTTCTGACCATCTTCCATTGTAATTATATTATTTTTTATCTGAACAATGTAGTTAAATTGAACGATCACACTTCTATGTACTCTATAGCAAGTTTCCTGATCCATTTTTTCTTCAATTTCCCTGATATTTTCTCTAACCGTAATTGTTTTTATTTTCCGTTGCTTTTCCTCATTCTCATAAAATGTTATTTTTGAATGTTTTCCTTCTGTCATTACATATAACAAATTGTCACTATGAATCCATCTTTCTTCTTTTTCGCATGTAACTTTCAATATTTTTTGATTCCGTAATTTCATTTCATGCAATATATCATCTATATTCCGATCCCAGGATTGGTTCATTTCCTGCTTTAGCAAATATCTATATGGCTGTACCTGAAATGCCTCCGTTGTCGGCAGTATGGTACCGGAACAATAAATCAACAGAATTAATGGATTCATTCTATATAATTCTTCTGCAATTGACATCCCGTCTCTTTTCGGCAGAACAACATCCATAAAAATTACATCGAAGAAATGATCCATTTCCATTAATAACTGTTCCCCAGAATGGTATTCATAAATTTCAATCTGGTCGTCTGATCTGATTTTCTCCTTCAACATAGTTCTTAATTGTTTTATAAAGAACAAATTATCATCACAAATTGCTATTTTATACACTGTCTGCTCCTTTTATCTCTTGTATTTGGGAATAATAACTCTTACATAATAGACGCCATCTTCATATTTGATATTCAGGAATCCCTGGTATTTCGCAACAACATTTTTTACATATTCCAGTCCGATTCCATGATTTTCCTGATTTTTTTTGGTCGAAAGAAACCTTGTTCCCTTTTTCAGCGGTGCTGTTTCGCTTGTATTTTGAATATTCAATACGATAAAATGATTGTTATTCGAGGTATATATATCTAATGCAACACTCTTATTATCTCTGCATTTTCCAGCCGCCTCCATTGCATTATCTAAAAGGTTACCGAGAATTCCAATTTTGTCGATATCATCCAAAAAAGTCAGATCTGCGGTTGGCTCTATATTAACTCTGAACTCTATATTTTTATTTTTAGCTTCTCCATTCTTTTCGCTTACTACACCGTTTACTATTTTATCCGTGCAAAAAATTTCCTTAGTAACATACAATGCCTGCTTTTCCATTTCTTCTATAATATTGATAACTTCGCGATTGTTATTCTCATTCACAAGTCCGGCTATCGCTTTCATGTAATGTTCTATATTATGGATGTATTTCCGGTTTTCATCATTGACTTTTTCAAGTTTCCGATAATAATCCGTCGAATAGATAGCTTTTTGCATTTCTCTTTCCTGCATTCTTATCCGCCCTGTGTATTCTTCAATCTTTACAAAAGCCAGAAATGCAAGCATAATCAGTAATATCAGTAAACACAGAATGATACTTCCCAGCATTGCTTCTTTCATTGAAAAGCCTGATCTTCCGGATACATAAAGCGTAATTCCAGCAATTATCCCCATATATACAAACCATATCAAAGTCATCCATCCGATAATTCTGGAAAAGATTTTATCTAATACTTCTACATGCTTTGATATATATCTTTTTAACAGGATTATAATACATGTCAGCAAAACACATCTG
>PPYE01413796.1_pt1 | contig 17180 bp, 16 predicted proteins | sample 1559881 | NCBI WGS metagenome assembly PPYE01 (sample SAMN08240022, study PRJNA423297) | Human gut metagenome, whole genome shotgun sequencing project. | reverse complement strand
TGTAGCTGTCTGGCATCTGACCGTAGAAGTTCATGCCTGCCTGGAACTGGCTCATCGCCTTCATACGGCGCATGTACTCGTTCTGAGTGATGAGCACTGGCTGGTTCTGTTCGCCCAAAGCCTGAATCTCAACAAAGAATTCTGTCTTGTCGAGTTGAGGCATCTGAGAGCGGAATACTTCTGTCAAGTTGTCAGACTGCTCTTTGCTCAAATCGGTCTTCTTAGCATCTTCCTTCACGATGAGGCGGTCGATGATGTCGGCGTCAACACGTGTAAAGCGGCTCTTCTCCAACTTCTGCTCCAGCATGTTTACCATCGGCGTATCCAGCTGACCTTCCATCAGGAGTACAGAATAACCCTTCTGCTTGGCAGCTTCGATGTAAGAATACTGCTCTTCCTTATTGTTGGCATAGAGATAAACCAGGTTGCCGTCCTTATCGGTCTGGTTGTCCTTAATCAGCGTCTTGTACTCCTCGAAAGTAAAGTACTTGCCCTCAACATCTTTCAGAAGTGCGAAGTCCTTTGCGCGCTCGTAGAAATCTTCCTGAGAGAGCATTCCGTAGTTGATGAAGATCTTGAGATCATCCCATTTCTCTTCAAACTCCTTGCGGTTCTCCTTGAAGATAGAGTTCAAACGATCGGCTACCTTCTTGGTGATGTAGGTAGAAATCTTCTTCACGTTGCTGTCGCTCTGAAGGTAGCTTCGGCTTACGTTCAGCGGAATGTCCGGTGAATCAATTACACCATGAAGCAATGTGAGGAATTCTGGTACAATGCCTTCTACCTGGTCGGTTACGAACACCTGGTTGCAATAGAGCTGACTTCTTGTAGTCCTCATCCTTCAAGGTGCTAGGAGTCTTGGTCCAGAGAGGCTCCACATTATTAATAATGTTATCCTCATCAGTCTCCACATTCTTGCCGTCCTTCCACTCGGTCTTCTTGCCGAAGGCTACAGGCACTGCCATAAACTTGCAATACTTGTTCAGAAGCTCTTCAATCTTGCTCTTCTGCAGGAATTCCTTGCAGTCATCAGCAATATGGAGGATGATGTCTGAACCACGCTCAGCCTTGTCAGCATCTTCGATTTCGAAAGCAGGTGAACCATCGCAGCTCCACTTTACAGCCTTGCTTCCCTCTTTGTAGCTCTTAGTGATGATTTCTACCTTGCTGGCTACCATGAAAGAAGAATAGAAGCCGAGACCGAAGTGACCGATGATGGCGTTGGCATTCTCCTTATACTTGTCGAGGAAGTCAGTTACGCCAGAGAATGCAATCTGGTTGATATATTTATCGATTTCCTCCTCAGTCATACCTATACCATGGTCGCTGATAGTCAAGGTTCCAGCCTTCTCATCGAGAGAGACACGAACGGTTGCGTCGCCTATCTCGCCCTTGAAATCGCCCTGAGCTGCAAGAGTCTTCAACTTCTGTGTAGCATCTACGGCGTTTGAAACCATCTCACGGAGGAAGATGTCGTGATCTGAATATAAGAATTTCTTGATAACAGGGAAAATGTTCTCTGTCGTTACACCAATATTACCTTTCTGTGCCATAATATAAAATGTTTTTATTCGTATTTACTTTATTATTGTTTGGCAAGGGGGCTTACAAATAGCGTGCCAAAATAAAGGGGAAGAACAGAAAGGCTCAAAATACAACACGCCCAGCAAGAGCAAAAGCTTCATTGCATTAGGAAATATACAAAGCTTTATGCTATTGCAGGGCGTGCGAAGTAAACTTACGAAAATTGAATCTTATGATTAAATATCTCTTGGGAATCCCTTTGCCAAACCGCCTTCACTTGTTTCCTTGTAAAGCGAAGGTAGGTCATGACCCGTCTGTCGCATTACTTCAACTACACGGTCGAAAGATACGGTATGATGGCCATCTGAGAAGGAAGCGTAGAGGTCTGCATCCAAAGCTCGGGCGGCAGCAAAGGCATTTCGCTCGATGCAAGGAATCTGAACCAGTCCGCAAACCGGGTCGCAGGTCATTCCGAGATGATGCTCCAATCCCATTTCGGCAGCATATTCTACCTGAGCCGGACTGCCTCCGAAAAGCTGACAGGCTGCAGCCGAAGCCATGGCGCAGGCAACACCTACCTCGCCCTGGCAACCTACATCAGCACCGCTGATAGAAGCATTCTGCTTTACGATGTTGCCCACCAATCCGGCTGTAGCCAAGGCTCTCAAGATGCGCTGTTCACTCATATCATGAGAAGTAAACATGTGGTAGAGTACTGCTGGCAATACACCACAGGCGCCACAGGTAGGAGCTGTAACGATGGTGCCACCCGAAGCATTCTCTTCGCTCACAGCAAGCGCATAAGCATAAACCAAGCCGCGGCTCTGCAGGGAAGCACGGTAACCCTTCGCCTTTATATAATAGGTAGCAGCCTTACGCTGTAGCTTCAGCGGACCAGGCAAAACACCTTCATGGTCCAAACCATTCCTGATGCTCTGCTTCATCGTTTGCCAAACCATGTCGAGATAATCCCAGATATCTTCCGATTCGCATTTCTCAACATACTCCCAGAATGAGCGTCCGTTATCATAGCACCATTGCTTGATGTCGGCGAGCTTGTTCAGATCATAAACATCCTTGGCGCCCAGCTCTTCGTTGCCGGCAGTACCATCTGATATGGCTCCACCACCAATACTGTAAACGGTCCATTCATCAATAACATCGCCGTTCAGATCCTTGCCCACAAATTTCATTCCGTTGGGATGATAAGGCAGGAAAGTCTGTGGCTGCCAGATAATATTCACAGTTTTATGAGGTTTGAGCACTTCTTCTATTGCCACATCAGTCATGTGTCCCTTACCTGTAGCAGCCAGACTTCCATAGAGGGTTACTTCATAATAAGAAGCGTTAGGGCAACGCTCCAGAAAAAGTTTGGCTGCGCGCTGAGGCCCCATCGTATGGCTGCTCGATGGTCCCTTACCTACTCTATATAATTCCTTTAATGACTTCATTTTTCTCGTATTTAATATTTTTACTTATCGATTTTACCTTTTAATGGGCTCAGTTACTTATTTCTTCAGTTTACCATCCGAAAGTTACTTCATCTGCTTGGCTTTCAGGATGATGACATCCGTGAGAGGTCTGTCGTTGTTCGCCTTATCGGTAGCCACATTCTGAATCTTATCAACCACATCCATGCCTTCAAGCACCTCTCCGAATACAGTGTAGCCGTTGTCAAGGTGAGGAACACCACCATGCTTGATGTAGCCTTTCTGCAACTGTTCTGAAGGAATGGCGTAATACTTGCCGTCCCGTTTCAGTTTTTCTACATAATATTCCATCTGCCGTGGAGAAAAATTTCTGCCCCAGGTGATGTAGAAATCAGTAGGCGCCGAAGCTTTGGTCGGATTCTCATCATCTCCTTCGCGAGCAGCACAGAGTTGTCCGCGCTTATGATAATATTTAGGATAGATGATTTCTGCCGGAACCGTATAGTTTACATCAAACTTCTGCGGCTTTTCCATGTTTACCTTTCTGCATGAATAATCGCCACCCTGAATCATGAAATTCTTGATGACACGCTGAAAGATGCAACCGTCATAATAGCCCGAATTGACAAGTTTCAGGAAATTATCCCGATGCTTGGGAGTATCGTTGTAGAGAGCCACGAGAATGTTGCCCATCGTAGTTTCCAGCAACACCTGAGGGCAAGTAGGATCGTGCGGTGTTTCCCAGTCGAGCAGAGAATCGGGCTTAGACGCCACAACTTTTCCGGCGGGTTCTGATGTGTTCTGATTGCCTTCACTCTGAGCGAATGTCGTAACAGGCACCGTAAGAAGAGCGAGGGTCAATAATCTGATGATCTTCTTCATATTTTTGTATAATTTTACATCTATTTATGTTATCGGATGCAAAGATAATGATTTTATTCTAAAAAATTGATTTTTTATGCGGGAAAAGTTCCTTTGTTTCATTCATTCTTCATATCTTTGCAGCAGAAGACAGAAAATGCAATCAATTATGAAGAAAAAAACATATATTATCATCGCTTTTTGCACTTTCCTCACTACAGAAGCAAGTGCACAGCAACAGGTAAGCTTCGGACCATTGCACAGTCCGGACAGTCCGCGCGAAGAATGGTTGCTGCCTGGCGATACGGTTTACCAGGCAGGAAAACCTATGATTTATCAGGGAAAACCGGTGAAGAATGCATATATGACTCCTGCCCGACTATCTGATAAGAAAGAAAATCTCGGCAAAAACGGATTGCTGGGTGATGCTTCGCTAGACAGCACCTATTATAATAATCCCATCTCCAACCTTACCAACGGCTTGAGTTATCCGTTGGGCTATGGCTGGGGGCTGCACAAGGGATTGAATCTCTCGGTAGATCTTTCTGCCTTTGCCACATTCGGCAAGAATGTGCCTCACAGAGGCGGTTTCACTCAGACCATCGATGCAACCTACCTAACGCCACTTACCAAAGATAACAAACTCTGGTTGGCTCTGGGAACTTATATCAACAACGTAAACTATGGTGGAGACAGTTATCATGACGGTGGAGTCTACGGCATTCTAGGCTACCAGTTTAATGAGCATTGGGAGGCTTACGTTTACGGTCAGCTTAGTGTAGCCAACAATTACAATTCTCTCTACGGCCGTTATGGCGGTTATGGCTATGGTCCATACGGCTATTCGCCTTGGGGCTACGGAATGTATCCTTGGGGAATGGGCAGAGGAATCATGCCGGGTGGCTACGGAATGGGAGTACCAGGCGCCAACGTTTTAGGAGCCGGTGTAAGATACACAAATTCCAAAAAGACTTTCTCTATCGGCTTAAACGTAGAAGGAGTATGGTATGATAATAAGACGCCGTCCTATTTCAAGCAATACGACTATCCTGTGCCAAAGGCGCCTGAAAAGGATTAAGGAAAAGGATGGTTTTAACTTAAGAAAAAGATAAAGCATAAAAAGAAAGAGGTTCACTTTTCAATATAATTATATTGAAGTGAACCTCTAAGTTTATTCTGAAAAGAATCAGTTTACATAGCATCATCTCTCTCCATGAGATTATACCTATGAGTTTAGATTCTATTCAGCGAGAATCTGGACTATTCTTTCTGCTGAGCGGCCATCCCATCTGTCAGGAATGCCCGCTTTCTTCCATTCACCCTTCAGAAGTTTCTGCATAGATTGCTTCAGTAACTCCGGATCTTCAGCAACCAATTCGTTTGTACCCACCTTTACGGTTTCAATATGCTCAGTATAGCTGTTGAGCGTAATGCAAGGGACCCCATTGAAAGTAGCTTCTTCAGCCACATTACCCGAATCGGTAATCACACCTTTGGCGTGAGCTGTAAGATAAGCAAACGACAGATAATCGAGCGGCTGAACCACCTGGATTCCACTCTGATGATTACTCTCTTCCTGATAAGCCTTGAATGCGAGCACGAAGCCCAAGGCTTTACCTCGAAGCGGAGCAATCACCTTCACTCCAGCCTGGCGCGCCTCTTCATCTATGACAGAAATGAGCGATTTCATCTCATCAATGTTATTGACGATGGCCTTGCGGTTCAAGGTCAAAACCATATATTCGCCTTCTTTCAGATGAAACTCGTCCATGACTTCAGGACGCTGCATTTTAGACTGAAGGAAGCGGATGTTGTCGATAAGCACATTTCCTACCATGTAAACCTTAGACAATTCTGCACCTTCCTTGTTGGCGATGCTGTTGTTTGAAATGCCTGCGGTAAAGAGAATATCTGACAAGCCATCAATCACCAGACGGTTGATTTCCTTTGGCATGGTAATGTCAAAACTGCGGGTTCCGGCTGCAATATGAGCAAGCTGCACCCCCTGCTTCTTGGTAACAATAGCCACGGCCATGGTTGAAGCCAGATCATCAACCACAATGACAACATCTGTAGCATTCTGCTGCAGATAGCGCTCAAACTGACCCATCACCTGTCCGGTAAGTTCGTTCATGTTTGGACAGTCTACGCCGAGATAAGCATCCGGTTTCTGAATGCCTAAGTCATCGAAAAGAGAAGATTCCAATGTCGGGTCATCCTCTTTTCCTGTGTAAACCAACTGATAGCTGATTTCGTTACCAGCTTCCTGAGCATTACGAATTGCTCTAATTACGGGCGCAACCTTGATAAAGTTAGGTCTTGCGCCTGCAACGATACAGATTTTCTTCATTTTTATCCTGTTTAATATTTTTACTTACTGAAGTTACAGTTTATTGATGTCAGAGTGCTTTATTTCTTGAGTCAAAAGGCATTATCCATTGACTCAGAGGTCTTTATCCCTTGAAAAGGTCTTTGATTCCTCCTATAGAGCCCAAGAGATTGGTTGCCTCGTATGGCAGATAAACCACCTTATTATCCTTACCCTGAGCCACTTCCTGCATCATGCTGATGTATTTCTGAGCCAGGAGATAGTTGGCTGGATTCGTACTCTGTCCTACAGCTTCCGTAATCTTCTGAATGGCAATAGCCTCGGCCTCAGCCTTACGGATGCGGGCAGTAGCCTCACCTTCTGCATTCAAGATAGCCTGCTGTTTGGCAGCCTCAGCCTTGTTCACGATGGCAGCCTTCTCACCTTCTGAGAGCAGGCGCTGCTTTTCCTTCTCACCTTCTGAAGTCAGGATGGTAGCTCGCTTGTTGCGTTCTGCCTGCATCTGCTTTTCCATGGCCTGGAGCACACTCTCAGGAGGTGTAATATCCTGCAACTCTACTCGGTTTACCTTGATTCCCCACTTATTGGTTGCATCATCCAAAACTGCACGGAGTTTGGTGTTAATCGTATCGCGGGAGGTAAGCGTCTGGTCAAGTTCCATCTCACCTATTATATTACGCAAGGTGGTTTGGGTCAGTTTCTCTATGGCATTTGGCAGATTGTTGATTTCATACACACTCTTGAATGGGTCCACAATCTGGAAATAGAGCAACGCATTTATCTGCATCTGGATATTATCCTTAGTGATTACGTTCTGACGGTCGAAATCGTAGACCTGTTCACGAAGGTCGATGCTGTTTGTATAAACGTATCTTCCGTTTCTCATAGACACAATATCCTTGGCATGGTCAATGAAAGGAATGATGACATTAATACCCGGCTTGAGCGTAGCAAAATATCGTCCGAGACGCTCTATGAGTTTCGTCTCACTCTGAGGGATGATGACGATGGTTTTCTTAACCACTACGAGTGCAAGTGCTACTAGAGCCACCAGCACATAAATTCCTATGTTCATGATGTTTATACGATTAAGTGAATAATGTTGAATTTAAACTTTTCCTTCCTAAACTTTTTCTACCTTGAGGATGATAGATTCGTGACCTAAGATTCGAACCTTATCGCCTACAGCAAGCGGTTCGGCAAGATGCGGAGCTTCCGCTTTCCAATCATCTCCATCCAGCTTCACTCTACCATATCCTCCGGCAGGAATCATCTCGGTCACTTCCCCTATCTGTCCTGCCAGCGCATCGGCGTTACTGCGGCGGTCTTCCCCACCCTTATGCAGCGATTTCAGCAGATGCGGACGAACCAACCAGATGCTAAGCATAGAGCAGATAGCCCAAACCACTACCTGCACCCAGAAAGGTGCTCCTACTAATGCCACAGGAATGCTGATGAGCGCACCAATGGCAAAACAAGTAACATAGAAATCGCCGGAAGACAACTCTAAGATGAGGCAGATGAACATCACCGACGTCCATACCAGCCAAAGGTTATGAGATAAATACTCCATACTTAACTATTTTAATTTAATTCTTCAGATTCGAGAGAGAAGATGAATTCATTTCTTCAGATTCGAGAGATTCGGAAAATTCCTTATTTTCTGCGGGTTGTAGTCTTCTTTTTTCTACTGGTCTTCTTGGTTGTAGAAGTCTTGCTCGTAGAACCTACCTTATAAGTCGTCTGAGGCTTATAATACTTCAGCGCGGTAGGCATTTCCTTCTGCAAGGCAGCAATACGCTTGGCGTCTGAAGGGTGATCACTGAAAATATCACTCTGATTGCTGCTAGAGCCCTGTGACATTCTCTTCCAGAAAGGAATGGCCTGCTGAGGATCGTAACCAGCCATGGCAGCGAAGATAAGCCCCATGTAATCTGCCTCGGTTTCATTATCACGGGAATACTTCAGATTACGGAATGAGAAATACTGTCCGGCAACTGCACTTGCCACATTACCTACACCATTACCTACTGTCTGGTTCAACACAGTTCCCAGGATACTTGTACCGGTTTGCTGGTTCTGCTGCTTGGTGAGCTGCTCAGCACTATGCTTAGCCACAGCATGGGCTATTTCGTGACCCAAAACGATTGCCAAACCGGTTTCATTCTGAGTGTAAGGCAAAAGTCCTTCATAAACCACGATTTTACCGCCAGGCATACAGAATGCATTGGCAGACTTATCTTGTACCAGATTGAATTCCCATGAATAATTCTTCACATCGGCTTCAAATCCGTTCTGCTTCAAATAGAGTTCAACAGCATTGGCAAGTCTTTTTCCTACTCGCTGAACCATCGCCGTATTGGCTGCATTGGTCGACTTCTTGGCAGAAGCCATGTACTTTGTGTATTCCTGATTAGACAGACTGAGAACCTGCTCATCGGATACAGAGATGCGATGAGTGCGACCGGTCAGAGGCACCGTCTGAGTAGTGCCGCAAGATGACAGCGCAAGAGCAGCCACAACCGTCAAAACTAAAACCTTAAACTTTTTCATCTTAACTTACTTATGTATATTAAATATGTTTATTCATTAAGTTTATGTGCTGTTTGAAACACATTTTCTCTGCAAATATACTATTTCTAGTTGAAACCACCAAAGAAAAATGAGAAAAACATGAAATATAACCTAAAAATAACACAAGATAACTGACAAAAAAGGGGTGTACGAAAAAAAGATGGCAAAAAAATAAGGTGTGGCACAATCTTTGCAGTTTCGCAAAACCGTCAGACTGCCAGATGACAGCTGCCCGAGAAAGCAGCATTATCAGCAGACTGGGTTTAAGAAGTATAACATTAAAATATTTTAATATGAACGCAAAGAAGGAAGTGCCTGTATTGCTCTTGACAGGCTACCTGGGTAGTGGAAAGACAACCCTTCTCAACAAGATTTTAGCTAACGAAAAAGGTATTAAGTTTGCCGTCATTGTCAACGATATTGGTGAAGTCAATATTGATGCAGCCCTGATAGAAAAAGGTGGCGTAGTAGGTCAGAAAGATGATTCGCTCGTTTCTCTCCAGAATGGTTGCATCTGCTGCACATTGAAGATGGACCTGGTAGAACAGCTCAAGGAAATCGTAGACATGAAGCGTTTCGATTACATTGTCATCGAGGCTTCCGGAATCTGCGAGCCTGCTCCTATTGCACAGACCATCTGCTCTATCCCATCCCTCGGTCCTCAGTACATCGAGAATGGCATTCTGCGCCTTGACAGCATCGTTACCGTAGTAGATGCTTTGCGCATGAAGGATGAATTCTCCAACGGCAGCGACCTGATGAAGAAGAATATGGATGAGGAAGATTTGGCTTCGCTCGTCATCCAGCAGATTGAGTTCTGCAACATCATTCTTCTGAACAAGGCTGCAGAGGTTGAACCTAAGGAACTGGAGCACCTGAAGCAGATTATCCGTGCCATCCAGCCTAAGGCAGAAATCTTTGAATGCAACTATGGTGACGTTGACTTGAATCTGATTGTCAACACCAAGAAGTTTGATTGGGAAACCGTATCCACTTCAGCCGGTTGGATTCAGGAGATTGAATCAGAAAGAAACGAAGAGCATGAAGAAGATGATGAAGAAGAAGCACATGAACATCATCACGATCATGACGAGGAAGACGAACATGAGCATCATCATCATGAGCACGATGACCATGACCACGATCATGACGAGCATGAACATCATCATCATCACCATCATCACGACCATGACCATGATCATGAAGGCGGAGAAGTTGAGGAATACGGAATCGGCACCTTCGTTTACTATCGTCGCAAGCCTTTCGACCTGGGCCTCTTCGATGATTTCGTAGCAAGAAAATGGCCTAGAGACGTGGTTCGCGCCAAGGGAATCTGCTATTTCGATGATGAGCGCGACATGTGCTATGTGTTCGAACAGGCTGGCAAGCAGAAGACTGTAAAGCAGGCTGGTCAATGGTTGGCTACCATGCCGAAAGACGAACTCGCCCAGGTCTTGATGAATAACCCACAGCTGCAGAAGGAATGGGATCAGGAATTGGGCGACCGCATGATAAAAATCGTATTCATCGGTCAGCATATCAAGGAACAGAAAGATGCTATCATTGCTGAGCTCGACAAATGTCTGGCATAAAACAGATTAAAGAAGTAGACAAGCAGAACAGAAGTCTATCTTCAGAACAAATATTGCAGAATCTTATTCTGCCCAGTTCTTAGCAAAAAGCAAAGGAAAAATAGCTCAAAATGAGCAGGAAACAAGAAAAACGGAGGAAAACGAACAAAAAAGTGAAGTTTTTCCTCCGTTTTTTAGTTTAATTCGTTTTTTTTTGTTAATTTTGCACCCGAATAATAAAAGCGTAATAAATATGAAGACAAACTTCAGACCGGCGTATATAAAGGACTTTGCTGCTTGCTGGAAAGTCATCGACCAGGCTCGCCAAAGTATGATAGAATCGGGACGTCACCAATGGACTGAGGAATATCCATCAGAAAAAGACATCAGAAAAGACATAGAAAATGGCAACGCCTTCGTTCTGACAGTAAACGAAGAGGTGGTTGTCTATGGAGCAGTCATATTGAATGGTGAACCCAAATATAAGAAATTAGTAGGTAACTGGATTACTGATGGCGATTATTATGTAATACATCGCTTTGCCACGTTGCCTAGTTTCCAGCGTGAAGGTTTGGCGCGTATTTTCATCAGTAAGGTGAACAGCATGTGCGAGGTAGAAAAAATACCTAGCATCAAGGTTGACACCAACTTTGACAATACGCCGATGATTAACCTTCTGTCTTCGATGGGTTTCTGCATCTGCGGACGTGTAAACTATGGAGGAAACAGAGGTCAGCGTTTCGCCTTTGAAAAACTCTCCATAGCCATGGAACCTGCAGAATAATTTCTGACCATCGAAAAACACAACATTTGATTAACATCCTCAAACATTCATTATGGAAGAGAAACTATTGCAGATGAAGAGCTTGGTTGAAAGACTCAACCAAGCTTCGGATAGTTATTATAACGGAAAAGGCGAACTCATGACCGACTATGAGTGGGACGCCCTTTTCGACCAGCTCAAGAGATTGGAAGAGGAAACAGGCGAAATTCTGCCTGACTCCCCTACTAATCGCGTGTCAGAAGATTCTATCGTAGGAAAGAAAGAGGAGCATGAATTTGCCGCCCTCTCTCTGGCAAAGACCAAACAGGTAAGTGATCTTGTAAAATGGGCAGAAGACCGCCCTATCTGGATTTCATGGAAACTGGACGGACTGACCCTCGTAGTAACCTATGACGGCGGAAAACTAACCAAAATCGTTACCCGCGGTAACGGACACATCGGCACCAACATTACCCACTTGGCTCCAGCCATTTTAGGCATTCCTGCTACCATTTCAGAGAAAGGACATCTTGTAGTAAGAGGAGAAGCCGTCATTTCGTATACTGATTTCGAACAGTTCATCATCGAAAGCGAAGGCGATTACGCCAATCCACGTAACCTCGCTTCAGGCTCACTCACGCTGAAGGATATTGAAGAGGTGAAGCAGCGCCACATCCAATGGATTCCGTTCACCCTGGTTTATACAGAGCGGGAACTTACCTCATGGGGCGAACGCATGCAGATGCTGAAAGACCTGGGGATGAATCCTGTAGAACGTGAGCGTATTGACCACCCTACCACAGAAAATATCCAGCTGGAAATAGACAAGTTTACGGAGAAGGTGACAAGCAAGAAGAATCCTTTCCCGGTAGACGGACTGGTGATTTGCTACGATGATACGGCTTATGCAGCTACCGGTTCGGTTACAGGCCACCACGCTACGAGGGCAGGATTTGCCTTTAAATGGCAAGATGAACATGCTGACACCGTACTCGACCACATCGAATGGTCGTGCGCAGCCAGCACCATCACGCCTGTAGCTGTTTTCAAACCGGTAGAACTTGAAGGAACCACCGTGCAGCGTGCCTCGCTCTGCAATGTAAGCGAATGCGAGCGTCTGGGCATTGGCGACAAGGGAACCAGACTGCAGGTCATTAAGGCCAATAAGATTATCCCAAAGGTAATCAATATTACAGAGGTTGTGGGGAGTTTTGTCATTCCCGCCGAATGTCCGGTTTGCCATGCGCCAGCCGTAGTGCGCGAGAGCGAGAGCGGCACCAAGACTCTCCATTGCACCAATGCAGCCTGCCCAGCCAAACAACTTAAGAAATTTGCCCGCTTCGTCAGCAAGGAAGGAATCAATATTGACGGAATCTCAGAACAGACTGTCTGGAAATTCATCAATCATGGTTTTATCAGGGAATATGCTGATTTCTACAAACTGAAGAATTATGCGTTCGAGATTTCCTGTTTCGAAGGATTTGGCAAGAAGAGCGTAAGCAATCTTCTGGAGAGTGTAGAGAAAAGTCGCCATACTGATGGCCGTCATCTGCTCTACGCCTTGAATATTCCGCTCTGCGGCGGCGATGTGGCTAAAAAACTGCTCAGCCGTTACAAGGTGAAGGAACTGATAGAAACGGCGCGTCTGAGCATGTTCGATGATGAGTTTGCAAGCATTGATGGTATTGGACCTGAAAAGAGTGCCAAGTTTATCGCCTGGTTCAAGGACGATATTCATTTCCAGCATGTGCAGCATCTGCTGTCCGAGCTGATTATCGAGGAGCAGGAGCCTGTAGAAACGGGAAATAAATGCCAGGGACTGACTTTCGTCGTAACCGGAGATGTGCATCATTACAAGAACCGCAACGAGCTGAAGGCTTATATTGAAAGCCAGGGAGGCAAGGTTACGGGAAGCGTGAGCAAGAGTACTAACTTCCTGATTAACAACGATGCAGCTTCGCAGAGTTCGAAGAACAAGAAAGCACATGAACTCAATATTCCAATCATTACTGAGGATGAGTTCATAGAAAAGTTTCAGGAGTAAACAAGTGAATTAAGCAAAATAAAAAGCGAAAGCCAAATCCCGATTACGGACTTGGCTTTCGCTTTTCTAGTTTTAAGAACCTGCAAATTCTCTGTTATTATTCTCCCAAGAACTGACCCATGAAGAGAATGGCGCCACTATTACGTTCTGTAATGAAATAAACGAATGGACGGTTGGCATGAAATTCTACACGTTTCATCTCGTGAGGGCCCAGCGAGGTCAGCATCACAGCTGCTGTTACGGCAGCAGCCTTTGTTCCACGCTCGCTTACCTCAATCTTTGCCTTCTGCAACATCTTCGATACGTAGAAGCTGCCATTGGCAAAACGGCTGAAATCTGCCGTGCCTGGCTGGAAGATGCTTGGAGCTCCCAATTTACTGATAATCTGGTTGAGCGACAAATCCATCTCTGTGGTAAACTTAGGGAATTTTAAATCTACCTGGCAATGGTCCATGTCATTACTCAACTTCTGAAGTTTATCTGCATCCATCTCCTTCATCACCTCGCTGATGCTCTTGCCAGCCTTAGGAAGAAGAACGGTCATCTGATAACTTCCATTTCCGTATGGCAGCTCTACAGCCTGCAACATATCATTTTCAGTATAGGCAAACTTCTTGTTCTGGTGCATCATGTTCACCTTCTTAATATCGCGGGTGTAACCACTGAAGTTCTCGAGTCTAGTGTTCTTCGCATCAAACTTCTCCTGCCAGATTCCATTAAAATAAATAGCATTCAGGAGGTAAGAAACGGCTGCAGGGTCTACCTGGTCGATAATGCTAGGAATCATGCCTTTAGTCTGCTTCTTGCACCAGTCATTAATGCGAGTGGCAGATTTAGGAGAGGTAAAGTCCATGCTCTCAACACCAGCCTGATAAGAATCGGCCACGGTGTGAACGAAATCGCTGTTCAATGTGAAATTCTTATTGATGGCGATAAAGTTGGCAATGTTTACGGTTGTCTGCTTGTCGAGCTTGCCAGCCGAAAGCATCAGCGCCTTATAACAGTCGTTGAGTTCCTTCACGCTCACGCCCTCGCAACCGATTGCCTTCAGAATCTCCTGCTGAGTCATGCCGTCGGCACCATTCGCAAGCATTCCCATCAGATAGGCGATGCTCATTGGCGAAACCACCTCAGAATCCATGCCGCTAATCTGCTGATAGAGTTTGAAAGCGAAATCGTTGTTCTTCTTCACGATGTTCTGCTGAGTCTCTGAGAGGACAAGATAACCCTCGTCCATTTCCTCATCTGCCGACGGACGGGCAGCCTCTGCCTCCGTTATCTTCTCAGCCTTTGTTGCGTTCTCATTCTGTGCATTCTTGCTAGTGCTGCAAGAAGTCATAGCCATTGCAGCTGAAGCTAAAATAGCTGCACTAAATACTTTCTTGTTCATATTTCTCTAATTTATTGGTTCATTTTAATGACTCAACGCTCCTGAACCCGAAAGGGACTGTTCCTCTTTAAAAAGGCTGTTCCCGAATCGGAATCTGAATCGTGAGTTCTGAAGATAAAATGAAAAATCGGCTAATCCTTGCATGGGAAAAGCCGATTTTACTATTTCTTAACAAAAAATATCTATGTTCTTTACAAAAAAATCAATGCAGCGGTGCCTCTTCCGAAGGTCTGCCAGGCTTTATTCTGAGATGATATCTGTTTCCATCATATTCCACGCGCATGATGTTCGTCCTGTTGGTCTTCATCTCATCGCTCGAATGAGCTACAAGATGTTCGTATAGATCTATTGCCACATGACCCATCGTTCTGCGCAGATTGATTTCGATGCAAGGAACAACGCCCAGTCCGGTTCTGTTTACGTCCTCACCTTCCTGATTCTGTACAGTCTCGCAGAATTCATCCTTCTCCCCTTTCGTGCAGATCATCATGTCAACGCCGAACGGACCACTGTAAATATCCTTCAGCGCCGGCTCCATTACCTCGATGATGCGCTGTCTGATTTCGGCAAGCTGCGCCTCGCTAATGAGCGGTTTCATCATTTCCACCTTATCATCTTCAGAGCAGAGCACATTGCCCGAATAGGCATTCTTGATCGTATCGAATAGCGAAAGACCGCGATAGAGCGCCTTGCCATCTTTCATTTCAAACTCCATGGCGAAATCTCTCACCTTATTATATAGGGGTTCTACGGTTACGCCGCCCTGATGATAAATCATGTTTGCCACCCATCTTTCAAAGGTAGGATAATCTCCGGCAGTCTTGAAGTCCTCAGCACTTACATATTTCACTCCCCTCCCACTACTGCTCCAGGGAGCCTTGACAACAGTTTTGCCGTGCTGGAGAATGAGCTCTTTGACGCGGGCCGTCTCAGTAACATATTCCACGCCCCCTGTTCTTCGCAAAATCAATATCATCCACAAGTACGAGGTCGCCCTCTTCCGCCCAAAGAGCCGGAATGAAAGCAAGATCACTTCTAAGTTGTCTACCCGCATGAGGCGCGGTGAACTGTTTCAGATTTGCAGCCAAAGCCAAATCATGTTCTGGATTGAAAATATGTAACTTCATGGTGCAAAGATATAAAGAAAAGTGCAAAAAAGGGCAGAAAATCCCCATTTTTACTTAGACAAGTGCTAAATAATGAAAAAAAAGTTACTTTTTGCTATCTAGAGTTTGCAAATTAGAAATATTTAATTACCTTTGCATCGTAAAAACAATTAGAAACGATATAAACTCATGGAAGAAGCATTCTTCAGAACACATACATACCTCGTAGAGCATACGGACGCACCAGTAAGACGCACTCTGATGGACGAAATCGACTGGAGCGACCGTTTGATTGGCATAAAGGGAACACGCGGTGTAGGAAAGTCTACATTCCTCCTTCAATATGCCAAGGAGCACTTTGGTCCTACTGACCGCAAGTGCCTGTATGTGAATATGAACAATTTCTATTTTCAAAGCAGAGGAATCGCAGATTTTGCAGGTGACTTTGTTCGCCACGGCGGCAGAACCCTTCTCATAGACCAGGTCTTCAAGCAGTCGGACTGGAGCAAGGAACTGCGCAAATGCTACGACCTCTATCCAGAGTTAAGAATCGTGTTCACAGGTTCCAGCGTGATGAGACTAAAGGAAGAGAATCCTGAGCTCAATGGAATCGTGAAAAGCTATAATTTGCGAGGCTTCTCTTTCAGAGAGTTTATCAACCTGCAGACTGGCAACAGTTTCAAGCCATATACACTCGATGAAATCTTGCGCAATCACGAGCACATCATCAAGCAGATACTGCCTAAGGTGAGCCCGATGAAGTACTTCCAGGACTACTTGCATCATGGATTCTATCCATTCTTCCTGGAGAACCGCAACTTCACAGAGAATCTACTAAAGACAATGAACATGACGACCGAGGTAGACATCCTCCTCATCAAGCAAATCGAACTGAAATATCTCACCAAGATCAAGCGGCTCTTCTATCAGCTAGCTGTAGAAGGTGCCAAGGCTCCCAACGTGAGCCAGCTTGCCGAAGAGATCAACACCAGCAGAGCTACGGTAATGAACTACATCAAGTATCTTGCTGATGCGCGACTCATCAACATGATTTACCCTACCGGGCAGGAGTTCCCAAAGAAACCATCCAAGGTGATGATGCACAACTCCAACCTGATGTACGCCATCTATCCTATCAAGATAGACAAGCAGGAGGTGATGGAAACATTCTTCGTCAACTCGGTCTGGAAAGACCACAAGGTAAGCCAGACCGGCAAGGACCACTACTTCATTGTAGATGGTGAGAAGAAGTTCAGAATCTGCGATGCGCAATCTCCAAACAAGGTGCGCAACAATCCCGACATCATCTACGCCCGATACAATACCGAGGTAGGCAAGGACAACAGGATTCCGTTATGGCTTCTGGGTTTCCTTTATTAGGGAATGTTGAATGTGGAGTGTTGAATGTTGAATTGCCTAACGGCATCAGCATGAAGACACATAAGGGCGCAAGCCTAACTCAACACTCAACATTCAACACTCAACATTAGAATAAGTTAGAATAAGAATGAATTAAATACAAAACATTTTTAATATTTTATCTAAAAGTAAAATGGCTAAAGAGAAAAAATTTATCACTTGTGATGGT
>PPYE01131234.1_pt1 | contig 17184 bp, 15 predicted proteins | sample 1559881 | NCBI WGS metagenome assembly PPYE01 (sample SAMN08240022, study PRJNA423297) | Human gut metagenome, whole genome shotgun sequencing project. | reverse complement strand
GGACGACACCACGCTTGCCTTTACCGAGCACCCGTTTAGCGAGGGCTTCTCGGTGGGCGACGCGCGCATCGCGACACACATCTACGAGGACGATTGCATCTCCAACGTCTTCAGCATCATCCACGAGGCGGGACACGCCATGTACGAGCTGGGCGTCAATCCCGCCTATGCGCGCACGTGCCTGGAGGGCGGCACCTCCATGGGCATCCACGAGAGCCAGAGCCGCTTCTTCGAGAACACCGTGGGTCGCAGCCGCGCCTTTATGGGACCGCTGCTCGAGGTGCTGCGCCGCCACGCACCCGAGGTCTACGGCGACGTCGACGAGGACACGCTCTACCGCGCCGTGAACATCGCGCAGCCGTCGCTGATCCGCACCGAGGCCGACGAGCTCACCTATCCGCTGCACGTTATGGTGCGCTACCAGATCGAGCGCATGCTGTTTGCCGGCGAGGCCACGGCCAAGGACATCCCCGTGCTTTGGAACCGCTTCATAGATGAGTACCTGGGCATTCCCGTTCCCGACGACACGCACGGCTGCCTGCAGGATACGCACTGGAGTGGCGGCTCGTTTGGCTACTTCCCCACGTATGCGCTGGGCAGTGCCTACGATGCCATGTTTGTGCCGGCCATGTGCCGCGACGGTGTCGACCTTAACGGCGCCTGTGCGAGCGGCGACCTGGCGCCCGTCCGCGCCTGGCTGGGCGAGCACATTTGGCAGTGGGGCCGCGCCAAGGACGCGCCGGAACTCATCAAGGGCGCGTGCGGCATGGCGTTCGACGCCCGCTACTACTGCAGCTACCTGCAGGACAAGTTCACCACGCTGTACGAGCTGTAAAGCTTAGGCAGCACGCCAACGCAAAGGGGGCGCCGCGGAACCAATCCGCAGCGCCCCCTTTTCTACCTAAGCCAGAGACCCGGCAGTTAGGGACGTTCCTATTGTGCCGGCAGAAAAGGAACGTCCCCAAGTGCCGGATAGAAATTGAACGTCAGATTGCTGCTTGGGGCCGTTTGCAGCGTCGAGCAGTTACGCGGTTTGGTAAAACCGCGTAACTATAGAGCTTCCAGAGCACTTGCGATGCGCTTCATGGCGGCATCGGCGGCGGCTTGGTCGGGGGCTTCGGCCAAAACGCGAATCACAGACTCGGTTCCGCTCTTGCGTACGAGCACGCGGCCCTCGCCTGCCAGCGCAGCCTCGGCCTCGGCGATGGCGTTCTGCACGCCCATGTTCTCGAGCGCGGCGTCCTTGTCCGCCACGTGCACGGCCACCTGCGCCTGCGGCAGCAGCTTGCACGGAGCCGTGAGCTGCGAGAGCGTCTCGCGCTCGGCACGAATCACTTCCATCACGCGCAGCGAGGTCATAATGCCGTCGCCCGTGCGCTCGATATCGCCAAAGATCGTATGGCCCGTCTGCTCGCCGCCCAGGCTGTAGCCGCCCTCGCGCATCTTGGCATACACGTGACGGTCGCCCACGCCGCTGGTCACGGCGCTCATACCGGCAAGCTCCAGCGACTTGACCAGGCCAAAGTTGCTGGCAATCGTCGGCACCACGGTACCGCCCGAAAGGCGACCGTGCTTGTTCAGGTACACGCCGCACACGTACAGGATCTGGTCGCCGTCTACCACGCGACCGCGCTCGTCCACGGCCAAGCAGCGATCGGCATCGCCGTCATAGGCAAAGCCCACATCCAGGCCCTGCTCCACCACATGGCGCTGCAGGCGCTCCATATGCGTGGAGCCGCAGTCGACGTTGATGTTAAAGCCATCGGGCGCGGCGTTGATCACGCGCACGTCGGCACCGAGCGCGTCGAACACCGGCTTGGCAACCGAGGAAGCCGAGCCGTTGGCGCAGTCGATACCGATCTTGACGCCCTGCAACGAAAAGTTCGCGCTGGCGATGAGCGAAGCAATGTAGCGGTTGCGGCCCTGCATGTAGTCCACCGTGGCGCCGATGTGGTTGCCCGTGGCCAGCGGCACCTCACTCTTGCCATCGATATAGTCCTCGATGAGCTCCAGTATGTCCTCGTCCATCTTAAAGCCGTCGCTGTTGACAAGCTTAATGCCGTTATCGCAAAACGGGTTGTGGCTCGCGCTGATCATGATGCCGCAATCGAAGCAGCCTTCCACGGTCTGATGCGCTACGCCCGGCGTGGGGATCACGTGCAGCATATAGGCGTCCGCACCGCTCGCGACCAGGCCGCTCGCCAGCGCCGCCTCGAACATGTAGCTCGAACGACGCGTGTCCTTGCCCACGATCACGCGTGCCTTGCGCTCGCGGTTGGCACCGTAATACCAGCCCACAAAACGGCCAATCTTATAAGCGTGCTCTACCGTCAGCCCAACGTTGGCCTCACCGCGAAAGCCGTCGGTGCCAAAGTACTTCATATCTTACTTATCCTGTTCGAACGTTTGAGCGGTTGGCGTGGTACGAACCTTAAGCTCTTTGTGCCCAGAGTCCTTCGAAGTCGTGACCGTGTACTCGACCTTTATGTCTTGTCCAAGAAGCATGTGGACACCGCCCCATGCAACCTTCAAGCCATCGTGCGTCGCTTCGTTCATCTCGATAGAACCGGAGCCCGAAGTCTTAATGTCCGAAATGCTGCCTCCCGCAGGAGCATAGAGATAAAGCCTCAGCACCTCATCATCAATATCCTGGCTAATGCCGTTATGGCCCTGGAAATAACCAGGCATCTCGGCCTTCTCCTGGGGGGTCATCGTGTTCTTGAGCGAGGTGGTCACTCGATACGTCGTCGAGCCATCGGCATTTTCAACCGAAGAATCGATGGTGACTCGCTTATCGAGGAACCAATCCATCTTTGAATAACTGTAGTTGTTCACATAGATGCCCAAGATCGGAGCCTCCGACGTATCGGTTTGGAGGGCGCCCGATATTCCAAGAGCCTTCGCGGCCTTTTCCTCGTCATCGTTTCTCGAATACATGAGGATGCGACCCTCGGAAGCGCCCTTTTCGATGGCGGCAGCAATCTTAGTAATATCGCTGGAGCCTAGTTCGCCCACGATCTTGTTAAAAGCTGATCCGGCAACCGCCGCAAAAATGGCATCCTGTTCCTCTACCGGGTAATTCCAATAAATATCGTGCAGCAGCACCTTTGCAGCGTTGCTTCCATCAACGACGGTGCCGTCAGGAAGCTGTGTGCCGCCTACAATACCGAGCATATACTGCAAAAATACCGGATCGACTGCAAATACGCCGTCGATGTCATCTCCGACAATGGCCTTCTGCATATCGCTGGCAAGCTGAGCCGCACGCGGATAATCAGGCGTCATCGTAACGTCGCCCATCGTGTATCCGAGCGTGTTGAATCCGGTCAGGCCCCATCCGGTCGTAAACAAGTTTGCCTCTTCATCGGTGATGGGAAGCGGGCTCAAAGGCTCTTTCATCATGTCGACTTTGACAAAATCGCCCAGTTCGAGCTTACCGTCAGTCACCGACATCACGCCGCGAGAACCGGGGAAACCGCCGCAGGCGCGGATCTCAACATTGCTCATCGCGAGCACAAGATAATGACGCGTCTGGCCGTTGGCGCCGAGCATCTGGGGAAGGACGGGGGCGACCTTCTCCGCCGCGTCAACCGCGCCGTTGAGGGTGGCAAAGCCGTCCTTGGCCTTATCGACCAGCTCGGTCACCTGGGAAATATGAGTATCGCCAATACCCTGGATCTTCTCGTTGGCGCTCTTGAACACCTTGGAGCTATCGGAAAGCGAATCGGCAACGGCCTGCAGCGCGGACACGTTAATCATGCCGTCCTGGAACAGCTTGCCGGGCGTGGCCTGCGAAAGGTTGTCGGCCATGGGAACCAGCGCGTTGCTCGAGACATCGGACAGGGCATCAATCATGGTGCGGGCCGCATTGATATCGCTGCCATACACCGGGATAAACGAAGCCGCCGCCCACAGCGGGCTCGAGGTCTCCGCCTTCATGCTGTTACAGAGCTCATCGATCTTCTTCGCGTCGTCAGGCAGCGTCGAAAAATCGCCCGACGTGACCTTGTCCTTAAGGCCACCGACGATCTCGACAGCCTCCTTCGCTTCGCTCTTTACGGTCTTTGCCGAGTTAAGCAGCATAAAGCCGCCTGTGCCAAGCACAACGAGAAGCACTGCGACTACAGCGGCAATAATGGCGCCGGTGTGACGCTTTTTGCGCTCGCCCTTGCGATGGCGATGACGGACCAGACCGTCAGAGATCGAACTCGACGAAGCATCGCTACCGTAGTTCAAGCCAAAATCGTAATAATCTTCCTTGGAACCCGAGCCCGCAAACTCGGCACCGCTATCATCCAGGCGGGCGAACGTGCCAGTCTCGGAGGCGCCGGTGTAGATCGTGCCAAGGTTACCCGTAAGCCCCGCGCCACCGGCAGGGGGAGTATTGTTGGCGGCCTTGCCGGCATTAACGTTGCCGGCAGCATTCGCGGCGTTGGCAGCACCTGCGTTGTTCGCAGGCACCGAAGGGGCCCCGCTCGGCTGCGACGCGGAGGTTGCACCGCCCGCAAAGACATTCCCTTTTGCACGGCCGGTCTTTTTTGCCTTTTGAGACTGCTCGTACAGAGCGGTAAACATCGCCGTTTCGCCCGGGGACACGCGCTTACCGGAACTGCCCTGTCCAGCGCCGCCCGGCGTGCCGGCCTTACCAGCCCCGTTCGGACGCGGCGGAACTGCAGGACGGCCGCTATCGCTGCCTTTAAAGTGATTACCAGCCATAAAGAAATCCTCGCAATTGAGTCGCAATGAAAAAGTCCATAACGTTACTAGTTTATGGCATTTTGAGCATCGACAGCTAAACTCCAGACACGGACATCAATTGGCGAAAATGCGGCACAACACCTTTTCCGTCTTGGCGGCGGCGCCAGCTACACCGTGAGGAACATCATCACGATGATCATGGCAAAGCCGATAAGGTCGGTCGGCAAAAACACCGTGCCCAGCATAACGGCGCTGGTGATGGTCGCCGAAACCGGCTCCACGGTTCCGATGAGGCTCGCACGCACCGAGCCGATGTCCTTAACGCCCTGCATATAGAGCGTGTAAGCAAAAAACGAGCCGATAACCACGAACACCGCAAGCGCCTCGACGCCGGCGGCGTCGAGCGCCGGCATATGCGCCCAAGGCTGCACGAAGACACACGAGACCACGCCCGCCGTGAGCATTGCCGAGCCCGTGACGATGGGGCTGCCGTATTCGGGCAGGATCTTGGCGGGAATCACCGCCATACACGCGGCGCTGACCGCACACATAAGACCTGCTGCCAGGCCAAGCGGCGAGATATTCAGGCTGGTGGGGTCGCCGCCGGTGGCGATTAAAAAGGTTCCACCCAGAGCCAGACCAATGCCGATGACTTCGCGAGTACGCGGCATGCGGCAATCGATCACGCAGGTGTAGCCCATGATGATAACAAGCTGCAGGCACTGGAGCACCGTCGCGGTTCCGGCATTGGTCAGGCGCACGGCCGAAAGATAGCAAAACTGGTTGAACAGCAGGCCAAAGGCGGTAAAGAGCAGCAGCTGCTTGCAATCGGCGGGTGTGGTCCAGAGCTTAATCAGGCGCTCGCGGTCGCGCGTAACAACCACGGCCATAAAGAGTAGACCGGCGAGAATCTGACGCACGCTCATAAGCCACAAGGTATCGACGTGGTAGGTATCGAACAGAAAACTCGCGCTGGTGCCCGAGAAGCCCCAAAACGAACCGCCCACCAGCGTAGCCAAGACGCCCGTGATCATCTTGCGCGTCGAAGCGCTGTTCAGACGCCCGCGCCAAGCGCGGCGGGTACTACGGCTGAGCTCGTCGGTGCCCTCGGGCACATCAATGTTCGATATATCGGTCATCGGCACCGAAGCCCCTGCGCCTTCGACCTGCTCGACACACTCTTTGCTCATTCCACTCCCCCGAAACAGTCTTGAAACAATTCGGCGGAGAGCGCTTCCCTGACACGGAAGAGGTCAGAAGTTCAAATCTTCTAACGCCCACCAAATGTTCGCAGCTCAGAGGCTATGTCCTCTGGGCTGTTTTGTTTTATGTCGCCAAATCCGCTGGCTGCTCCAACCGCCCAAGCAACCACCCTGCCCATGCACAAAACCGCGTCAATAGCCACCGAGGCCGAGGCCAACGCGTCTCGAACCCATCCAAGCCGCAACTCCTCAGCAAAACGCCGCGATGTCTGCGCCCTGCGGTATCCTTGAGCCACTTACACCTGCAGCACCAAGGAGCCACCATGCGCACCGAGCTCGATGTCCCCTTTTCGCACAAAGAAGAAGCCAAGGCGCTGGGCGCCAAATGGGACCGGACCAAGAAGATCTGGTATGTGCCCAGCGGCGTCAACCCCGAGCCCTTTGCCGAGTGGCTGCCCGGTGTTGACCGATCCGACCCCTCAGCGCCGTATATATATCTAGTACTGGGCAAGCGCGAGTGCTGGAAGTGTCACAAAGAGACCTCGGTCGCGACCTTCGGCATTCCCTATCGAGCCGATAACGACGAGAGCATCGCCATCGCGCACGCGCCCAACGAAACCGGGCACATTGCCATCGACACGGCCAACGCCAACGCACTCGCCATCGTGCCCGCTCTTGGCTGCGTGCCGGGCGAGATCCGCGATTACCTTCATAAGCGCTGCGGCTACAAGCCCGTAGGCGCGCGAGCCTCCAAAGCCCCGTCGCTCGGCAACACGTGCACCAGTTGCGACGCGCTGCAAGGCAGCCGCTATCTGTTCGAGGAGCCCTCGTCCCCGTTTGCCCTCACTGCCATCAACAAGCTGCCGGCACTGGAGTTTATACGCGTCGAAGTTGCCGGCGTCTTTGGCGTCCCGGCCACGCGTACCGACTTTGACCAGGCGCTCTTTACCTGGGCACGCGACCATCACGCCGAGTTCCACAAGCAACTCGGTGAGGGGATTTATTTGTAGAGGCAAAAGACACTCGCAGCCAACTCCTCTGCATCACCTATCCCTCGTCGCCGGCGTCGTACACGATATCGAGGCCACAAACAGAGCATTTCTCCGAATACACCGGCATATGAACGCCTGTCCGTTTTCTCACTTCGTCGCTAAGTCTGTCGCGCGCATCGATGAACCGAATGTCGAGGCACGGTATTTGCGAGCCGCAGCAAGGACAGGCGACAGCAAACGACCCGCAATCAACTTCTATGCCCGGAAACATGTTGTTGTCAATAAGGGCACGCGGCAACTTTCCGTACTTCCCCATCGCAATATCGCCTCGCCAGCTCACGCTCGCTCCCTTCCCGTTATTCAAACCAGGAAGAGCATGCACCAGCAAGTGCGCGTGAGATTGCGTTGCCACGCGATCCGATCAAACAACACGATCTTAAAAGACCGCCAAAGCCAAATACGCTAATACGGCAGAAGCCCCGCCTTTTCACGCTTCTTTTCCGAGTGATCGAACTCAATGCGATGGGCCTCAAGAAACACCGTATTGGGTCCAAACCATCCGTTTTCGGGCTCGAACCGCTCAACAAACGCAAGGCCGAGCACCTTATAGCCCACCTCGGTTGCAAATATGACTCCGACTGGGACGCCACATTCCATGCAGTTGAGCATTTTACGGTTGTAATTCTGGTCTCGAAAACCAACGGTACCCGGCGCTTGAACCGAGCACTTAATGACCCACGTACCGTCATCCAAATAGAGCGGAGGCACATCGTTGATGCTCTCGGTTTGCCGCTGGCGCGCTTGTACCCCGCTACCCCACTCCCCTGTATACTGATGTAGCACGTGTTTCATCCGGGCTTGTTGGACCGGGTTATTCATGGGAGGGTCTTGTGGCTGTTTCGAATTCGCCTAAGGGAAGCGTTTCTTCTTCGTCCATCAAGCCGGTAACGCGCAAGGCCGTGCGCTGCCAGCGCGAGGTCGCCTGGCTTGTCACGCAGGCAGCGGGCAGGCTTGTGGCGACCACTCAGGACGTCAATGCGCCTACGCCGAGCTTTGTGTTAGCGGCGGCGCTGGATTTTGTGCGCCAATTGGAGCTTGCCGCACAGGATGCCAGCGGCCACCTCGACTACCAGAATGTTATGGCGCCCGACCTGCAAACGTTCTGCCACATGGCCAAGTTGCCCGCCGCGCCCAATGCGCTTTCGGACGCAGGCTACATGTTTACGCTCTCGGGCGCGGACCTTATCCGCGACATCTATGCATACTGCAGCGAGCTCGCCGAGCGCAGCGTCTTTGGCGCGGCTGAAATCAAACCGGGAAATGTCATCAAGCTGGTTCTTAGGCTGTTCTTGATGAATGGCACCGCAGATATCAATGCCAAAGTCGGAGAATAGCAGTGGCACCGGGTCGGGAAGACAATCCCGGCCCGGTGCCACCTAATATCATTTGTTGCCGTTGGCTTTACGCCGCCGCGAACACTCCCAAGCCCGTTCCGATGATGCAGATCGCAAAGATGCCCAAGATGATCCAAATGGTCTTGACGCCCTTTTTGTACAGGGCGACGCAGGCAAAGGTTGCCAGCAAGGGCAGCAGACCGGGGAAGATCGAATCGAACAGATCCTGCAGGACAATCTCCGAACCACCCACATCAAAGGTCAAAGCAGTGGACAGCGAGACCTGTGCCGCAATCATGGCGCCGATAACGGTCATTCCGAGGACACCGGCAGCATGCGTCATGCGAGACATAAGGTTGTTCTCTTCGGACTGCTGCAGGAACTTGGTTCCCAGGTCGTATCCCAGATGGGCTGCGACGATACGCGTTGCAAAGTTAATCACGGAGTAGATGAGCGCGTACACGATGGGGCCGAGCGGGTTGCCCGTCGAAGCGATACCAATACCAATGCCGGCGGCGACCACGCGGAACGTACCCCAGTAGAACGAATCGCCAATGCCGGAAAGCGGTCCCATGAGGCCGACCTTCATGGCGTTAATCGAGGACGTGTCGAAGTTCTTATCGGCAGCCGCCTGCTCTTCCATCGAAACCGTTAGGCCGGCTACAAACGGAAGCACATGAGGTGTGATGTTAAAGAACTCGGTATGGCGATCGAGCGCCGCATAGTAATCGTCGTCGTTGGGATAGATCTTTCGCAGGGGCTTCTGAATGGTGTACATGAAGCCCATTGCCATCATCTTGTCGTACGACTGCGAGCACTGGCTCGTAAACTGGCGAAGGAACATGCTCCGATACATATCGGGGCTCATAATCGCGTCCTTCTTGGCCTCTTTGAGGTCGGTGTTCTGGGTAGCCATTAGAAGTCCTCCTCTTCATCTGCAGCAACCGTCTGCGGACCGGACGAGCCCTCGCGGAAGGCCAGGAGCAGTGCGACGCAAATGGCAGCTGCGGCGACGCCGATAACGTCCATCTTGAGGTAGATGACCATAATGAATCCCAGGAACAGCCAAGGAAGCAGCTTGTTATCGCCCATGGTCCTAATAAGAAGTGCGAAGCCGATGCAGACCATGACGCCGGATGCAACGTTGAGGCCGTCCATCACAAACTGCGGAATCGCGTTGAGCGCATTGTTGATGAGGTCGGCACCAAAGAACAGCGAGCAAAACACCAGCAGTGCAGACGGAATGCCAATCGACAGCGGCACGATGGTCAGATGGTACAGATTTGCCTTGGCAAGATCGCGATTTGCCAGAGCGGTCTCAATCTTCTTGCAGGCAAAGGCGCCCGGAACGGCGTAGCAGAAGTTGCGCCACACCTGAAGGAAGACGGAGACGGGAAGGGCGAGCGCGACGGCAGTTGCCGTGCCCGTACCCGTAATGACGGCAAACGCGCAGCCAAGCACGCCGGAGGCATAGACCTCGGGAGGAACCGCCGCGCCGACCATGATGGCACCCATGAACATGGACTCCAAAGCAGCGCCGACGATAACGCCCTGTTGGACATCGCCAAGGATCAAGCCGACGAACAGGCTCGTAAACAGCGGACGACCAAGCATCGTAATGCCAAATAATTGCTCGTCCATGGACGCAATAAATGCGACCAGTGCAACTAGAAGATACTGGACAACCATTTCGATCAACCCCAGAAACAGGTCTGCAGGCGAGGCATTCTGCGCAGCTCGCCTGCAGACAACCGCAGCAATTTGAGAGGATTAGTAGTTCATCTGGTGATAGTAACGACGCGTGGTGAGCGGGTGGTTACGGACGTGCTCGAGATGGCAGCTCAGACGCTCGGTGATGGTGTAGGTGACCATCGGGGAGACGATCTTGCGGAACTCGGGGTCGCTGAACGGCAGCTCGACCTCGGCGGTGTCGAACTTGTTCACGCGGACATGGACGCCCTTCTCGTCGGCGAGCATGTGAGTGAAGTTGTCCACGCGGTCCATGAGCTTACGGGTGTCGTCCTCGCCGTAGAGCATGATGAGGCTCGTGCCCTCCTCGCACAGCTCGATGGTGCCGTGGAAGAACTCGGCGGCGTGGATGGACTTGGTCTTGATCCACTGCATCTCCTCGAGAATGCACATGGCGTAGTCGTAGGCCTCACCCCAGAGCATGCCGGAGCCAATCACCATGTGGTAATCGGTGTCCTTGAAGTCCTCGGCCATGGCGGCGCAGCGCTCGTCCTGAGCGTCCTTGGCCTTGATGAGGTACGGAGCGATGTTGCCGAACTCCTCCATGAAGGTGTCGTACTTGGGGAAGGCGCCGGCGTTCTTGAGGAAGCGGGCGACCAGCGTGATCTGGTAGGTGTAGATGGCCTCGCACAGGACGTCGTCCTCGGCGAAGCTGAAGAACTTGTAATCGGCGTACTCAGTGGCCGGGGTGTTGTCGTTGGAGACGTACATCAGCGTGCGGGCGCCCTGCTCCTGGCAGAACTTGGCGGCCTCGATGATCTCGGGGGTGGTGCCGGTACGGGTGGAGAAGACGCAGACCGAGTCCTTGTTGAAGGTCTTGGGCGGGCATGCGAGGAACTCAGCGGCAATCTCGCAGTGGACGTCGACGTCGGCCGTGGTGGTCTCGACCCAATACTTCATCGGGAGCGTGTGGGCCCAGGTGCCGCCGCAGCCGATGAAGAAGATGTTGGAATAACCCTGCTCGCAGACCTTGTCCACGGCAGCCTCAATCTGAGGACGGAGAGCGAGGGCATCGCTCACAACCTTCTCGTAACGAGGCTCATCGAAATTGAACATCCCTTACTCCTAACTCACTTGGATGAACCCTTCATTCATCCCATGACGTTATAATACTTTATATAACTAACTATGCAAGAACTATTTCAGATTTTTTTGATTTTTCTTTAATAAAAAGCCCGCCGATCAAATAATCGACGGGCTTAAGAAAGGAGGACCTAGTTAATAAATGCCAGACAATGGCATGTTTCCAGCTAGAAAACGTCCTTGGCAAATACCTTTGAGTCATTGGGGACCTGACGGATTTCGATAACCACGCCATCGTTGACAAGCTCTTGGATATGCTCGGCATCGGTTTCGGTCGCAAAGATCGCGGGGGTCGGATGAAGCGTGGTCTCGGGAGACTTTCGAGTTCCGCCCAAATTGATATCCTTGATGTCTTTGCAACCCTTAGCGAGACGATAGGCATCTTCAATCGTCTCAACAATGATAAACAGCGAGTACTTATCGGTAACGCCGCTGTTGAGCGCCTCGATAGCAGCGTTTACGTCTTTTATGACGAGCTTCACGCCGTTGGGACGAGCTAGCCTCAAAGCGGCTTTTCTCATGTCGTCTTTTGCCACGGCATCGCTGGCAAGCAGGATGCAATCTACATCCAAAGCGTGAGTCCAGGACATGGCAACTTGGCCGTGAATCAGTCGGTAATCAACTCTCGTAAGCTTAATCATCGTTATCATCTCCGCACGTGATAAAGGAATGACAGGCGTGGCCCTTAGCTAGGGCTCGAACCAGAACTAACTAGAACTCTTCTTCCTCGGCGCCGGCAAGCATGTCCGCCGCCTCGCAAAGCTGAATAAACGGACGCGACCCCTCGACCGCGGCTTTGGCCTTGTCCGCATCCAGGGAATCCAGCTGTGTAACCATTTCCACCAGCAGCGGCAAGTTCATTCCGGTAATCAACGTAAACGATCCGGTGGTCTGTCTCTGAATGAATTCGTTGTTTACAGAGCCGCCAAAGATGTCAGTCACGACAAACCAAGAGTCGGCAGGGTCCCTCGTCTCCATCCATGCATCAATCAACGCCGCGACGTCCCTTGAATCGTCATCGACATAGGCGCACAGGCACTCGATTCGGTCGTTGGTGCCCATCAGAATCTCCAGAGAGCTTTTCATGCCTTGGGCGAGATAACCATGACTCGCTAGCAATATCTTATTCATAGTTCTCCAATACCAATAGGACGTACTATATTGTCATAACAAAGTATATTAGCAATCTGCCCTACGTGGTGTGTCTATTTTCCAAATCCGCGAACGGTAACAATTGGTCGGTAAACCGACCAATCTATCTCTAATTTACAAGTAGAACTTCAGTCGCTCGGTGCAGTACACCTGACGGGAGATGAAAAGCGGCTCGCCGCTTGGAGCATAACGTCTATCGACAAACAGAAGCAGCGAAGAGTCCAGCTCCACGTTAAGGTATGCCGCCTCGAGCTCGCTCGCATAGCAGACCTCGAGCGTACGCGTGTTGGGACCCATCTTGATCCCCTGGCGATCGAGTACCGCCATCAGCGAATCATCGAGGGATTCGTGCTCCAAAAAAGAAAGCGCAGCGGAATAGCTATTGGTTTCCAGCATCGTGGGCTTGCCATCCACAAGGCGCAGACGACGACTACGCAATACCTTTTGGGTATCGTCTACGCCCAGGAACTTCGCGTCTCGCAGGCTTGGGAAGTCCCAGCCCATTTCGAGAACCCTGGTAGACGCCTTTTTCCCCGCAAGTTGGCACGAATGGGTAAAGCTCTCACGGTCGTCCGCGGCATACATCTGTGTGTCCGACGAAACGAACGTGCCCTTGCCGCGGGCTCTCTCAACAAGCCCAGCATCTTCCATTTCTTTAATTGCGGAGCGAACCGTTATTCGGCTCACGCCAAATTGCTCGATAAGCTCCGCCTCGGTCGGGAGCTTATCTCCCGGACGGTACGTGCCGTTGGCGATCGAATCAGAAAGCGCACGGACAATCTGTTTGTACAGGGGGATAACGCTATTTGCTTCAACCATATCAACCATACCTTTGCAAGGAATCAGCAGTTTATAGATAGTTGATTTATATTGTATTAGAACTTTTTAGGAGTCCATATATTTCCTAAATGATTCGGTAAACGGGGTGTTATTTCACTTTAGCGTGGTGCAGCGGCTACCCGCGGCATGCGCCGTCAACCCAGCACAGCCGTCCACCAATACCGTTGCCAGTTCGCCGCAGAGCTGCGGCCCCATATGGGTATACTCTCGAGGATTCGACTCGATTCGCCCCCGCTGGGGCGTCAAAGGAGACTGCATATGCCCACCACCTCAACCGACCCGCGCGCCGCTGCTACCGCACTGCTGGTGCCCGGTACCATCTGTCACGGTTTTGCCGTCGAGCGCTGTGAGACCGTGCCCGAGCTCGACTCTGACGCTTACGTGCTGCGCCACACCGCCTCGGGCGCTCGCCTGCTGTACCTGGCGTGCGACGACGAGAACAAGGCCTTTGCCATTGGCTTTAAGACGCCGCCGGCCGATTCCACCGGCGTGTTCCATATTCTTGAGCACTCGGTGCTGTGCGGATCGGCCAAGTTTCCCGTCAAGGAGCCGTTTGTCGACCTGATCAAGAGCTCCATGCAGACGTTTCTCAACGCCATGACCTACCCCGACAAGACCATCTACCCCGTTGCCACCACCAACGAGCAGGATCTGTACAACTTGATGGACGTGTACCTGGACGCGGTGTTCAACCCGGCCATCTATACCAAACCCACCATTTTTGAGCAGGAGGGCTGGCATTACGAGCTGGACCTGCCGGAGGGCGCCGAGGGCGAGGACGGCGACAGCTCCGCGAGCCTGCGCGAGGGCACGCTGCGCTATAACGGCGTGGTGTTCAACGAGATGAAGGGCGCGCTGTCCGACCCCATGAGCGTGCTTGACGACGCCGTCAACGCCGCGCTCTATCCCGACACCGCCTATGCGCACGAGAGCGGTGGCGACCCGCGCGCGATTCCCACGCTCACCTACGAGCAGTTCCTGGACACGCACGCGCGCCACTACAATCCTTCCAACTCCTACATCACGCTCTACGGCGACCTGGACGTGGACCGCGCGTTAGCCTTTTTGAACGAGCGCTACCTGTCGCAGCCGAGCGCCGCAAGCCACCGCATGGACGCAGCCGTTGCCGCCGGCGAGGACCCGTCCACGCTGGCGCCCAATCCGCTGGGCGTGCAGGCACCCGTGACCTGCGAGTACAAGCGCGTCGAGATGGCCACTACACCCGAGAACGCCCTGGTGGGCCTGGGCCTGGTGCTGGGCAGCGCGCTCGACCGCAAACGCACGATCGCGGCGGATATCCTGTTCGAGGCGCTGCTGGGCTCCAACGAAGCGCCGGTTAAGAAGGCCATTCTGGCTGCCGGCTTGGGCGGCAACGTGGTGAGCTACACCGCGGCCGAGTGTCTGCAGCCCTACGAGCTCATCATGCTGCAAAACGCGCAGCCCGGCGTGGCACGCGAGCTGCGCCGCGTATTCCAGGACGCTTGCCGCGACCTGTGCGAACAGGGCGTTCCACGCGAGCGCCTGGAAGCTATCATCAGCAGCAACGAGTACGATCTGCGCCAGCGCGACTACGGTATCGCCGACGGCGTGGCCATTGCGTGCGACGCGCTGAGCACCTGGCTCTACGATGACGACGCCGCAACGCTGGCACTCAAGTACGGCCCGGTGTACGAGGAGCTTCGTGGCGAGCTGGACGGCAGCTACTTTGAGGACCTGCTGCGCGAGCTGGTTCTGGAAAACGACCACATGGCGCTGGTCGAGCTGGTGCCGGTGGACGCCGCCGAGGGCGCAGGGGGCGCCGAGGCTGCCGAGCTGGCAGCCAAGCGCGATGCCATGACCGATGCCGAGCTGGCCGACGTGGTCGAGCGCACGGCCGTGCTGCGTGCCGCGCAGGAAGCCGAGGACACGCCCGAGGACAAGGCCACGCTGCCGCGCCTGCGTGTATCTGATATTGGCGAGGCGCGCCCCGAGCCGCCGCTCGTTGTGGACACGACTGCGCCCATCCCCTGCCTGCGCCACGGCATCCCCACCAACCGCCTGGCCTACGCCATGCAGTATTTCGACCTGAGCTGCGTCGCGTTTGAGGACCTGCCCTATGTAACGCTGCTCTGCCGCCTGCTCAAGCAGCTGCCCACGAGCGAGCACTCGGCCGAGGAGCTCGACAACTTGCTCGCCGGCAAGCTTGGCTTTTTGAGCTTTACGACCGAGGTTATGACCCAGCCCGACGTGGACGGTGTGCGCCCCTACCTGCTGGTAAGCGCCGGCGCCCTGTCCGAGAAGATCAATGCGCTGGCAAGCCTGCCGCACGAGGTGTGGTCGAGCACGCTTTTGCTCGATGCCGACGCCGACCGCGTGCGCGACGTGCTCACGCAGATTCGCATTGGGCTTGAGCAGGGCTTTATCAACAACGGACACTCGGCGGCGCTCGGTCGCGCTATGAGCTACAGTTCGCCTTCGGCCGTGGTGCGCGAGCAGCTTTCGGGCGTGGACTTCTACCTGTTCCTGCGCGATCTGCTCGACCACTTTGACGAGCGCCTGGATGACCTGCGCGCCAAGCTTACCGAGCTGGCAGGCCGCATCTTTGTGGCCGATGGCTGCCTGGCGAGCTTTACCGGCAGCGACGAGGACTTTAACGCGTACTGGGCCGCCGCGGGCGATCTGGGGCTGGGCGCTGGCGACGGCGCCGATGCCGGCCGCGACGCGCTCGTGGTGCCGACGCCGCGCGACCGCCACGAGGCTTTTATCATCCCCAGCGACATCTGTTTTGCGGCGAGCGCGTGTGACCCGCGTCGCCTGGGCATCGACGTGACGGGCGCTTGGGCGGTTGCCGCCAACGCGCTCTCCTACGACTATCTGTGGAACGAAATCCGCGTTAAGGGCGGCGCGTACGGCTGCGGATTCCGTGCGGCAGGCGAGCGTCAGACGGCGTTCTACACCTACCGCGACCCGGCAATCGACCCCTCGATTGAGCGTGTGGCGCGCGCAGGCGAATGGCTCGGCAGCTTTGAGCCCGACGAAGCCGCCTTTGAGGGCTTTATCGTGAGCTGCGTGAGCGGTATGGACGCACCGGTGAAGCCGTACGCGCTCACCAAGCGCCGCAACACGACCTACCTGGCCGGGCTCGATCCGCACGCACGCGAGGAGCGCCGCGCCCAGATGCTCGCCGCCACGCCCGGTGAGCTGCGCTCGCTCGACACCGACGTGACGCGCATCGCAGCCGAGTCGCCCACCTGCGTCTTTGGCGGCCGAGACGTCATCGCCAAGAGCAACACCGGCTTTAACGTCATCGACCTACTGGGCTAGCCACAGCAAGCAAAGCCGCCACAAAGGGGACAGGCACCTTTGTGGCGGCTTCGACGTTTGCCCAGATAAAACCTGCCAAAATGAGCCTGTCACTTTTTGGCAGGTTTGCTAGAGGAGGTTGGGATGGACAAGGCTGAGTTGCGGCGGGCGGTGATTGCTCGGCGCGATGCTCTTGATTTGGACTTGCGGGCGGCGAAGTCTGCTGATATCTGTGCGCGGCTGGTTGAGCTGCTGGGCCGCTTGGATGCCGCGGCGCCGCACACCGTTGCCGTCTATGCCGCGATGGGTTCCGAGGCAGACCCTGCCGCGTTTGCCGTTGCGGCCGCCGCGCGCGGCTGGCGCGTGGTCTATCCGTGCATGCTCTCGGCAATTGATGCCGCAGCTTGTGGCCAGCGCATGTGCATGCGAGCAGTTGCCGCCGACGATGCGTCCGCGGCTCCGTTTATCGCCCACCCCGCGCGGGCCTTCGCGGCCACGGACATCGACAGCGACCGCTTCCCCATCGTGCCTGCCGAAGCACTCGACATGACTGTTGTGCCGCTCGTGGCCTTCGATCAAACCGGCACGCGCCTGGGCTACGGCGGCGGTTGCTACGACCGCTACCTGCCCATGCTCTCATCCGCATGCCAAATCATCGGCATCGCCTTTGACGAACAACGCATCAACCACGTCCCCACCGATGCCCACGACCTGCCGCTGCCCAACATCATCAGCGCCTAATCGCTGCCACATCAGCCACGGCTACAGCAGTACCATCGCAGCCTAGTGCTC
>PPYE01561265.1_pt1 | contig 17194 bp, 19 predicted proteins | sample 1559881 | NCBI WGS metagenome assembly PPYE01 (sample SAMN08240022, study PRJNA423297) | Human gut metagenome, whole genome shotgun sequencing project. | reverse complement strand
AAAACAAGAAATCGTAGAAAATTGGCTGCCTCGTTATACCGAGCGAAAGCTAGAAGACTTCACTAAGCACATATTACTCACTAACTTTACTAAATATGTCGAGATATTTGCGGATCATTTTAATGTCCCGATTTTGGGATTGAAAAGTTCGATGCCTAATGCCTCGGCAGAAGGGATTACCATTATCAATTTTGGGATGGGAAGTGCGAACGCTGCTACAATCATGGATTTATTATCAGCAGTCATGCCCAAAGCGGTGCTTTTCCTCGGTAAATGTGGAGGATTAAAAAGAGCGAATGTATTAGGGGATTATGTATTGCCAATAGCGGCGATCCGAGGTGAGGGAACGTCGAATGAGTATTTACCACCTGAGGTACCTTCATTGCCCGCTTTTTCAATGCTTCGTGCCATTTCTTCCGCCATACGTGATCATGGAAAAGATTATTGGACAGGTACGATTTACACGACAAATCGCAGGGTTTGGGAATACGATAATGATTTCAAGGAATATCTTCGTAGTACGCATGCCACTGGTATCGATATGGAAACCGCAACCTTGCTTACTGCCGGTTTCGCTAACCAAATACCTACGGGTGCATTGTTGATGATATCGGATAAACCGATGGAAGAAGATGGTGTAAAAACAGAAGCGAGTGACCGGAAGGTAACTCAACAATTTGTAGGAGAACAGGTAATGTTGGGAGTTGAAGCTCTTCAACAGATTTTGGATGGTAAGAAAACCATCCGTCATATCCGTTTTAGTTGGTAATAGCGAAACCTCATAATTTATGGCAAAAAAAGAAATTACTTTCGAGGAGATTTGTAGGGATATAACAGCAAGGAAGTTTCAGCCTGTTTATGTGTTAATGGGCGAAGAGCCTTTCTTCATCGATCAAATAACAGATTTGTTATTAAAAAGCGTATTAGAGGAATCTGAGAGAGATTTCAATCAGATTATTCTATACGGCGCAGATACAGATGCCATTTCTATTATCAATGCGGCACGTCGTTTTCCGATGATGTCCGAATATCAATTGATAGTTGTTCGAGAGGCTCAATTAGTGAGAGATATAGAGTTGCTGAGCAGTTATGTGAAGAATCCTTTATCATCAACTATTTTGGTCATAAATTACAAATATAAGACTTTAGATCGTCGTCGTGCGTTAGCGGCCGCAACCGATAAAAACGGTATTTTATATGAGTCAAAAAAGATTCCGGATTATAAAATGCCGAGTTTTATCACCTCTTTGATGCAACAGCGTTCTATCGGTATCGATCCAAAAGCCGCTCAAATGCTCTCAGATTTCCTTGGAAACGATTTAAACCGTCTCAATAAGGAATTAGATAAGCTGGCAATTATCTTGGCTGAAAAGGCCTCAAAACGCATCACACCGGAATTGATCGAGCAAAATATAGGGATTAGTAAAGAATACAATAACTTTGAGCTGATAAAGGCACTTGCCATGAAGGATATATTAAAGGCTAACCGGATCGCTCAGTATTTTGAGAAAAACCCTAAAAGTAATCCGATACAGATGACACTTCCTGTATTATTTAACTATTTCTCAAACTTGCTGATTTGTTATTATTCAAAGGATCGATCGGAATCAGGATTGATGACCGCACTTGGTTTACGGGGAACTTATCAAGTAAAGGACTATCTTTTGGGGATGAAAAATTATCCAGCGATGAAAGTTTTTAATTTGATCAGCGATATCCGAATGACTGACGCAAGATCTAAGGGAGTGGAAAACTCTTCAGCGACAGATGCAGATTTACTAAAAGAATTACTTTACAAAATCTTACATTAAACAGAAATCATAGACTTAGTGCAGGCAAAAGGGCCTTTTTTCCTAGAATGATGAAAAAGTCAAACTGGAAAAAGAGGCCTTTTTGTTTATTTATCAATTAATTACGCATATTTTATCTCTCTGAGATTTTAAAATTTATTCAATCACGTACCTTCTTCCTCAAAAATTCCAAGAAATCCATACTTAAAGCTATAATCGGTATAGCTATAGATTGCCTTCATTATCCGTTAAAGGAAAAATAGACAAGTTGGCAGTAAAATAAATAGAGTAAAATTATATTGTATACAAATATAACCGAGGAATGGATGTTTACAATCATATATACAATAAAAGTATTTGAGTAGATTACAAATGTTGGTGATTTTTGTAATCATTATATAGGCGTTACAAATGTGTTGCGTTTACATTACTAATATAAATCATGGATTATTATATATTTCTTTATCCACGTAAGATTTGCTATAAATTATAAATAACCAGTTTTTTATATAGAAATATTGATTGTTTACATTAACTAAACATATTTTTCCGTCTACAAACGTATAAAAATCCCCTAACTATACATCATATGTATTATTATATTTACATATAGATCAGATATATATGCTATTTTCCTAAAGTTTTTCTAAATACTCTATACCTCCTTCTTGAACACGGTTTACAGTTCTACCCGTCACATATGTATCGGAATGACACATATGTATCAATTTAGTTTTATAAAAATAAATTGCATAAATGGAAATATTGATTTATCTTTGTATCCAGTTTACTTTATGGACATTTATCTTAGTAAACGGTCATAATGGCAGTATTCTAGTAAGAATTTAAGATATATATGAATATGAGAGATCGTATTTTAAAAATAATGGAACGTGAAGGACTTACCCCTTCTAAATTTGCCGAATCAATCGGTATACAGCGTTCGGCAATGTCACATATTATATCTGGTAGAAATAATCCGAGTTTGGATGTTCTGCTAAAAATACTGGAACGGTTCACTTATGTTGATTCTGACTGGCTATTGTTTGGCAAAGGCGAAATGATCCGAGAACATGTGTTAACTGAACCTAATTTGTTTACAAATATGCTTGAAAATCGTCCCAATGTACAAGTTGTTGCCGAAAATCGCAAGGAAATTGGGGTTGAGATACCTGTAAACATCCAAAAACAACCTGTTGTAGAGCAAGTTATATGCCAAGAAAAGCCTTCTAAAAATGTTAGTAAAATAATGATATTTTACTCCGACAATACGTTTGATACTTTCGTCCCTGAAAAAAACAAGAAAGACTAAGGTAAACTGTTCGGTATATACGTTATATTCATGTATCTTTGCGGATAAATTGAGTAATCGTGTATATGAAGAAGTACATCTTAGACATGAAGGTAACTGAAAACTGTCACCTTCATAAAAATTATTGCCTGCTAAAGTTAACCTCGGATGGGAATCTTCCAGAGATGCTTCCCGGACAATTTGTAGAGGTTCATGTAGAAAACTCTCCTACAACATTCTTACGTCGTCCGATTTCTGTCAACTATGTAGATAAGTCTAAAAATGAGTTGTGGTTATTGATTCAACTTGTTGGTGATGGCACGAGAAAAATGGCAGAATTCCGTCCCGGTGATATTGTAAACATAATGCTACCACTGGGTAATAGTTTTACAATTCCTTCCAAGGAACAGGAGAACAAAAGACTTTTGCTGATTGGTGGTGGTGTTGGAACCGCTCCGATGTTATATCTAGGAGCTTGTTTAAAAGAAGCCGGTTTTGAGCCTACTTTTCTACTTGGGGCTCGTTCTAAGGATGATGTATTGCAATTAGATGAATTCCAGAGATTTGGTAAGGTTTATATCACAACCGAAGATGGTTCGCTAGGCGAGAAAGGGTATGTGACTAACCATACGATCCTTAAAGAGGTTCGATTTGACCAGATTTATACTTGTGGTCCTAAACCAATGATGGTGGCGGTAGCGAAATACGCAGGTGCGGAAGCTATTTCTTGCGAGGTTTCTCTTGAGAACACGATGGCTTGTGGCATAGGTGCTTGTTTGTGCTGCGTAGAGAAAAACAAGGAAGGTCATAATGTGTGTGTATGTACAGAAGGTCCCGTATTTAATATTGAGAAATTGTCATGGCTGAATTAAATGTAAACATTGGGAATTTACCGTTGAAAAACCCGGTAATGACAGCATCCGGCACGTTCGGACATGGTATAGAATATGCTGATTTCATGGATATTTCACGTTTGGGGGGTATTTTCGTGAAAGGTACCACTATCCAACCTCGTGAAGGTAATGATTATCCAAGAATGGCGGAGACTCCTTCCGGAATGTTGAATGCCGTGGGGCTTCAGAATAAGGGCGCCGATTATTTCGCTGAGCATATTTATCCGGAGATCAAGGACATCAATACGAATATGATCGTAAACGTGAGTGGGTCTTCGGTTGAAACGTATGTCGAGTGTGCGGAAAAGATCGCAGAGTTAGATAGGATTCCCGCTATCGAACTGAACATTTCTTGTCCGAACGTAAAGCAAGGTGGTATGGCTTTCGGCGTTACTACGTGTGGTGCGGGGGAGGTTGTTAAGGCTGTTCGAAGGGTTTATCCAAAGACACTTATTGTAAAACTTTCTCCTAATGTAACTGATATTACAGAGATCGCTAAAGCTGTTGAAGCGGAGGGTGCGGATTCTGTTTCGTTAATTAATACGATGCTTGGAATGGCCATCGACGCAGAGAAACGTAAACCTATATTATCTACAATAACTGGAGGTCTTTCCGGGCCTTGCGTAAAACCTGTAGCTCTACGTATGGTATGGCAAACGTATCATGCGGTAAAGATTCCAATTATAGGTTTGGGAGGTATCTCAAACTGGAAAGATGCCGTAGAATTTATGTTGGCGGGCGCTACCGCTATCCAGATAGGAACCTATAATTTCGTGGATCCAACGGTCTCTATAAAAGTGATTGACGGGATGAATGATTATTGCGACCGGCATGGTTTTAAATCGGTAAAAGAATTGATTGGAGCGTTGGATATTTCCCGTTAATAAGAAACAGGAATAGAAGTCGTTTTTAGAGAAATATATGATGTAAAAAAAGAGCATTGTTTTAATCATAAAACAATGCTCTTTTTATTTTAAAACAATATACTTTTGTCGCTAAAACAGTATTGCTTTTTTACAAAATAATCCCTAATTGTTTCCACAACCAATTATTCCATTCGTCATATTGTTCCTGGTACCAATAATGTCCTGTCTCCAAATAAGGATGTAATTCTTTTGGGGAAGTTATACTATTATAGGCGGAATACATGGATGTTGGCGGGCAGACCTCATCATTATATCCCCAACTGAACCATCCCGGAATAGAGAGGCGGCGTGCGAAATTAACCACATCATAATAACGTGATACGTGTATTTCCTCTTTATTTGGAGAAGCCTGGTTATAAAAATAATGAGGCCATCCTCCGGCACGATGCTGTAGGAAGGCGGAATGATCGCACATGGCCGGATGAACGGCGGCGAAGAAAGTAACTTGCTTATGTAAGGCGGCTGTTATAACGGATAAAGCTCCCCCTTGGCTGGAACCGGTTACGCCGAGAGACTTGCCATTGTATTCCGGCAAACCGCATAGGAAATCGACCGCACGGATAGAGCCTAGTACGACCCGGTTGTAATAAAAAGCGTCTCGATTGTCATTATTCATTTTCCAATATTCCCATAAAGCGCCGTTGAAGAGCTTATCGTAATAATCCTGCGTCATGGTGACTGGAATGCCATGAATACCGATTTCCAAAGTGATCGCACCTTTCTCGGCGGTTGTCACATCCCCATAATACGGACGGATTCCTGCGCCGGGCACACGTAGCAACGCCGGATATTTTCCCTCTTTTTTCGGCATACAAAGAATGCCATAGGTACGTGATCCGGGACGAACATTCTGGAAACTAACATGATATACGTTGACTGTTTCGGTGCAACGCTCCGGAAGCAGCACCATGGTTGGTCGCAAGGGAGTGCGACGGGCTTTCTCTATTGCGGCTATCCAATAAGCGTCAAAGTCGGAAGGATTCTCGGCCGTAGGAAGGATTTGCTCCGGTCTGTAGGCGGCGTTCGCTAGTCCTTCGTAGGTATTGCCATTTACATGGGCTTTTACTTTACAACGATAGAAGCCGGGGTGTTTCATACGCCCTTTTACGGTTAGCTTTCCTTCTTTCAGCAGGACATTTTCCTTGGTTTCTTCCGGGTACATTTCCGGCCCGAGAGAATAGTCGATCGTTACGTCTTTCAATAGATTCTGGGCCGTATAAACTTGAATCGTGAAAGAACAAGGCTCATTTAGATCATAAGTCCAATCCGCATGATCCGGCGAAACGACGACACGGATCTCATTGCCTCTGACTTGAGAGTTTGCGCAATATACGCATGCGAATAATGCGAAAATACAAATTAGTAGTTGTCTCATATATAAATAATTAAATAATAGAATCTTAGGTATATATGGTTTTTAAGCGAGTGCAATGTTAAAGAAAAAGTTTGATTTTATTGTTATGTCCCGGTTATTTTTTAGCCGTAAAGAGTTGATCTTGAATACACTAATATTTAGCAAATCCCTTTTCTATTAAACTTTTTGCTATTATTTATTTGCGATTAATAATAATATGCTACATTTGCGATTTCAATTTGATGATTTAGGTTAACAAATAAGAGTATCTGATATGAGTACAGCAAAACTACTGTTGCATTGCCCCGATACGCCGGGTATTTTGGCGGATGTAACGAATTTTTTTACCGTAAATAAAGGTAATATCATTTATTTGGATCAGTATGTAGACCATGTGGAGAATATCTTTTTATGCGGATCGAGTGGGAGCTAAAGGATTTGCTGGCACGCTATACGGCGGGAGAATGGAACGTGGAGATTCCTTTGATTATCAGCAACCATAAGGACTTGGCGCATGTAGCCGAGCGATTCAGCATCCCCTTCTATCATTTCCCGATCACGAAAGAGACGAAAGAGGAGCAAGAACAAAAGGAACTGGCTTTGCTGGCGGAGCACAAGGTAAACTTTATCGTGCTGGCACGTTATATGCAAGTGATTTCAGAACAAATGATTAACGAGTATCCGAACCGCATCATAAATATCCATCACTCTTTCCTTCCGGCTTTCGTGGGGGCAAAACCGTATCATGCGGCTTTTGAGCGGGGCGTGAAGATCATCGGTGCTACCAGTCATTACGTTACGACCGAGTTGGATGCCGGCCCGATCATCGAGCAAGATGTCGTACGTATCACGCATAAGGACACGATCAGCGAGTTGGTGAATAAAGGAAAAGACTTGGAGAAGATCGTTTTATCCCGTGCCGTACAAAAACATATCGAGCGGAAGATACTGGCCTATAAGAATAAGACTGTCATTTTTAGCTGATAGACACGAAGCGTAATATATTAATTTACAGCATATTGCTCTGCAAATCCTTTTTCTCCTATTGGCAGAGCTCTGCCATTAGGGTGGCAAAGGGCCCTGTCTGCCGAGTCTGATTATTTTACTTCTAGCACCGCCGGGCAATGATCTGAATGTACGGCATCATTTAATATGTAAGCCGCTTTCACCCTAGACTTCATCGCTTCGCTAACCATGCAATAATCAATACGCCATCCCTTATTTTTCGCCCTGGAATTAAAACGATAACTCCACCACGTATATTCTTGTTTCTCCGGATTCAGCAAACGGAAAGTATCGATAAAGCCTGCCGATAAGAAACGTGTCATCCATTCCCGTTCCTCTGGAAGGAAACCGCTGTTCTTGGCGTTCCGGATCGGATCATGGATATCTATCGGCTCGTGGCAAATATTATAATCGCCGCATAATATCAGGTTCGGACGGGATTTTTGTAACTCAACTACATATTTCTGGAAATCTTCCAGCCATACCATCTTGAAATCCTGTCGTTCGTCCCCGCTAGTTCCGGAAGGATGATAAACGCTGACGACAGACAGATCCCCGAAATCCGCACGGATAAAACGGCCCTCGTTGTCGTACCGCTCGATTCCCATTCCATACTCGACATGATCCGGCTCCTGTTTCGTGAGAATGGCCACGCCACTATATCCTTTCTTCTGTGCGCTGAACAGATAGGACTTGTATCCCAACGCCTCGAAAGTCTCGGCCGGAAACTGATCCGGTTGTAATTTCGTCTCTTGGATACATAACACGTCCGGTTGCTCTTGCGCCAACCATTCGGGCAAGCCTTTACCTACGGCGGCCCTTAAACCATTGGTATTGTATGTTATTATTTTCAACTTCTGAAGATTTAGTTATATTTGAATTTATTGGATTATTCTCTATTCCGTCACGAAGATAAAAAAAGAGAACTGAATTCAATCAATGATGCAAGAAAAAATATGAATCTCATGTCACTTCGGATGATATTAATCACTCCATCAATATTACGACCGGGTTATCTTCTTCCGTCAACTTCTTGAGAGCTTTTATCTCCTCCGGCCAATCCTCTTGCCCGGTATGCTTCTCAAACCATTCCAAGATCTTTCCCGCTGGAACAAGCTGAGCGAATTCGCCCGAAGGTGTGGCGAAAGTAGGCTGTAAAGGTAAGAAACCATTCAGATCATCATGTATTCCCTCCTTGAAAGGGGCGACTTTCACATCTCCGTTTATTTTGTCATAGATAGCGTTATAAACTTTCCATTGTTCCTGATGGTGTAAATTCACTACGAATCGAAGCCAAAGTATGCGATCACTCTCACACACGTCCAAAGGTCAAAACGCTTCACGGGGGTCAATCCTGTTGTTTCCACTTGATAAATCGTGTCATTGAACGTCTCACGGAAAAACAAATCCTTTCCTTTATGCCAAAAGATTTGTTCCGAGGGAACCAGGCAATTTTGACGACCATCTTTAAAAGTTATATAAATTACATCATATCCCGTTTCTGTATGCTGATGTATATTCATCTCCAGAATATCTGTCATAGCTCCCGACAGAGGGCTATGCGGCTCTCCATGCGACGGAAATGAGGCTAACAGCGTGGTATCACGAAAAAGGATGATCCGATCCGGCTTGTCTTCGGTGGCGGGTAAATGCTCTACCAGTATATCCTTGTCCAAATAATCGTATGTATCTACGCCATAAATACCATTGGTCACCTCCAGATCTTGTTGATCACCCACGAAATTCCCATCCTTGTCATAAACGACGGACCGGCCATTCCCTGCCGGGAAATAAACATGTCCGGCTGCGGCATTCATCCAGCCGAAAAGCGACTGGCTACCTTCCGGATCATTCCCGATATGTCCGATCGAGCTAACGAAGCGACCTGTAGCTTTATCAAATGACAAACATTGTTTTTGATTGGAGGATACGATCAACCGATCGCCGGAAATCCAGACTACAGGATCGCTTCCAACCAAGGCATGGTCATTAGTCTCCAAAGGCACGTAACGTATTTTCCGAAAATAATCCGAAGCCTTCAATGTCGTTGGATGTAGATAAGCCGCTTCGATTGGAATCACTTCCAATCCTTCTGTTTTCTTAGTCTGCCCGCATGAAAAGAAAACACTCAAAAACAGGACGGATAAGCCTATGAAAGGTTTTATTTGTAGTATCATAGTATTATATTTTATAAATCATCTTGTACTTTGGATAAAGATGCGAGTCCTCCAATCGCCCCAAGGTTCATCGTTTCTAATGCGGAACTTGGTACTATTACCATTGATCCCTTTTCTTTTAGACCTTCAAAAAGCATATTCATACCCCGTAGGTGAAGAGCGACAGGGTTATTTCTGTATTCTTTACTGGCTTGCGCGAATTTTTCCGCGATTTCTGTTTCCGCGGTTCCCAGGATAACTCTCGCCCTCCTTTCACGCTCAGCTTGCGCCTCCTTGCTCATCGCTTCCGCCAAATCTACAGGAATCGCAATATCTTTAATACCAACAGTCTGGCATGTAATGCCCCAAGGGTTCGTATTTTGATCCAAAAGGATTTGTAAATCTTCCGCTATTTTATCTCGTTCTTGTAAAAGAGTTGACAACTCGTGTTTTCCTATGGTGTCTCGTAAGCCTGTCTGAGCAATATGCTCGATGGCTTCTTGATAATCTTGTACTTCCAATACCGCTTTTTCTACATCCCAAACGGTCCAATATACCACGGCATCTACATTTACGGGAACTGTATCTTTTGTTAAAGTTTGCTCTGCTTTAAAAGAACTCACCCTTACCCGTTGATCCACATAGGCTGATACGCTATCAATAATAGGTAATATGAAGAATACGCCTGGTCCCTTTAATCCCTGAAATTTTCCCATGCGTAAAACTACCGCATGTTCCCATTGATCTGCGATTCGCATAGATACAGACAATAATCCTAATGCAACCATAAAAATGATAGACAACTCTATCCTATGAAGCGCAAACAAAGCGAGTGATAAAATAATGGCTAATAGCATAACAGAAACTGATATCGGATTAGCCCAACCTTTTGTTTTTAAATTACTTTTCATGGTGGTATTTATTTAAGATTTCACATTTAGACAATTCCGCTTTTATCTCTTCAATCGTAAAGCCATAAGTTGATGCCAGTATTGAGAACTGAGTACATATATCTTTTAGCTTTTTATTCCTCTCTTTTTCCAGAAGAATGGAATCAACCTGATTGATGAATGTCCCAGAACCTTGTTGAGTTGTTAGAACATCCCTTATCTCTAATTCTTTATAAGCTTTTGATACAGTATTTAAATTTACCTTCAATTCTACGGCAAGAGCTCTTACTGTAGGCAATTGCTCGCCCAGCTTCAGTTGGCCGGATGCTATCCCAAATAGAATCTGATCTATTATTTGGCGATAAATAGGCACTCCATTAGAGTAATCTAAAACAAACTTAATCATATTGTACTATTTGTATAGCACAAATATACAATTAGGGAGGATGAAAAACAATAGTGATTTGTCTTTTTAACAATATATATAGTTTGCGACTCGGTATTGTTAATTAAATAAAAAGCGAAGGGAGGCTAAGAAGCTGTTTGTTTTTTAACTAAATATGGGCAATAAAGTATTACATTTGCACCAAACCAAATAAAAGGATACCAAAGGCTATGCTAGAACACTTGAATGAGATTTTAGACAGTACTCAGATTACTACTTCCACCGCCGCCGTGCGGTTGGCGATCAGTTTTGTGCTGGGCGCCATTATCGGGGCTGAACGGCAATTTCGCCGCAGGGACGCTGGTATGCGAACCTTTACCTTGATCTGTATGGGATCTGCCGCCGCCATGTTGATATCTATCTGGATACCACAAACCTATCCGAATTTCTTGAATGGAGATCCGGGGCGTATCGCCGCCCAAGTCCTTACAGGTATTGGTTTCTTGGGAGCAGGAGCTATTATTCAAAGTCATGGAAGCGTGCATGGACTCACTACGGCGGCTTGTATTTGGGTAATGGCTGTAGTAGGTTTGGCCGCTGGTGCCGGTATGTTCTTGGCCGCTTCTATCACTACGGCATTTACCTTGTTCGTATTGGTTTCTTTAGAAAGGCTGGAGCGACGTATGTATTTGGATGGTGTTAATAAAATACTTACGATAAATTGCTCAACCTCGACTCCCGATCTTAAAGGTATCCGGAAAATCTTGGAAAATAGGAGCATATTTATCGTAAGTCTTTCTTATGAGCATAATTACGACAAGAATACGTCGACAATTACCTATAAAGTCAATGTGAAATCCAAGTCCTCTTACAGTGAGTTATTCACTGAGATTCGAAAACTTGGTTACATTTCACAAATACGTCTTCTAGCTTGACAATGCCGTTTATTCAAGTTCACCCTTTAGCATATGCCCGGCGATACGAGCCGCTTCCTCAACGTATTTACCGCAAGGACGTTTGGCATAATACTGTTGTGTGCGTGCGGAAGGAGCGGGATTCGTCGATGTCTCTTCCGGAGGAAGAAGGCTACGGCAAATGATCGTCCCATGTTTCTCCTTGAATAAAGCCGCCATTTTTTGTACCATGCCATAGTTGCGGGCACGCGCCTCTTGATCTAGCGGATCAAATACCGGATACTTAAATCCGGCTAACATCGCCATTGCGTTTACGGTACCACAAACCTCACGCATGCGTCCGACACCTCCTCCAAAAGATACAGACATCTTTTTCGCCAGCTCTAAATCCAACTCGAAGACATCCGAATAAGCGAGGAATACTGATTGAGCGCAATTATATCCGGACTCGAAGTTGTGGACCGCTTGGTTCACACGCTCCTCTATATCAAAGGATTTCATAGTCAACACAAGCTCTGTCCGCCTTTACCGGGCCAATAATTCCTTTAGCGACCGCTACATGTTCCGGATGATTAGCGTACGTATTTACATCTTCCAAGGTAGGTAATTCAGTAGTTAAAATAATATCCCAAGTCTCCGCCGGATTACAATTAAAATCTACACGGATCATTTTCAATACGTCTATCTTATTGATTAAGGCTTCCAGCTTATCCTTAATTTCTTGCATTTTGGCTTGCTTCTCAGCCGGAGTTTGAAACTCCTTCAACTTAAACATTACAATATGTCTGATCATAATCGCTATACGTTAATTATATATATTACATCTGTTCATCCAAATACGAATCCTTGTATCCAAGGAAATATAAGATACCATCGAGGCCAATCGTAGAGATAGATTGCTTGGCGGTCGCCTTAACCTTCGGTTTGGCATGGAAGGCGATACCTAGACCGGCGATACTAATCATCGGCAAGTCGTTCGCCCCGTCGCCAACCGCTACGGTCTGGCGAATATCTACGTTCTCCACTTGCGCGATCAGGCGTAATAACTCCGCTTTACGCTTTCCATCTACGATATCACCCACATGATTACCCGTTAGCTTGCCATTCTCGATCTCAAGCTCGTTGGCGTATACATAGTCGATATTATATTTTTGTTTAAGGAAATTACCGAAATAAGTGAAACCTCCGGAAAGGATAGCGATCTTGAAGCCCACCTTTTTCAAGATACGCATCAAGCGGTCTACACCTTCTGTGATCGGTAGATTCTCGGCGATCTCCTGCATCACGGATACGTCCAACCCCTTTAATAAGGCACAACGCTGGCGGAAGCTCTCGCAGAAATCGATCTCTCCACGCATGGCTGCCTCTGTAATCGCTTTTACTTGATCGCCAACTCCGGCACGTATCGCCAACTCGTCGATAACCTCCGTCTCTATCAAGGTAGAGTCCATATCGAAACAAATCAGACGGCGCATACGGCGATACATGCTATCCTCTTGGAAAGAGATATCCATCTCAAGCTCCGTGGAAAGTTTCATGAACTCCGCTTTCATGCACTCCTTGTTTTTCGGGGTACCACGTACGGAAAACTCCACGCTCGCCTTAGGAGTACGGGCATTCTCGTCCAACGGGATACGTCCCGTGAGCCGCTTGATATCATCAATATTCATATCTTGCTCCGCTACGATCCGGGAAACACCCGCGATTTGCTTGGCCGTAAGCTTACGGCTTAATATCGTGATGATATACCGGTTCTTGCCCTGCATACCTACCCATTTACTATATTCTTGCTCTGTAATGGGATTGAAACGGATATTGACATCTAATTCGTAACTCTTGAACAGTAGTTCTTTCAATATATCGCCGGAATTTCCTTCCGTGCTTTGAAACAAGATACCCAATGATAAATGGTTATGGATATCCGCTTGACCGATATCGAGGATAACAGCGTTGTTCTTGGCTAGAATCTCCGTAAGAGCCGCCGTTACACCCGGACGATCCGCTCCATTGATATTTATCAGTATTATTTCGTCGTTTTGTGCCATATTTGTCATTCTATTAGGCAAAAGTACGTAAGAATTATCGAAAAAGAGTATATTATATTAAACATTTTTGCTTATATTTGTTTTATCGTATTAACGACAAAATGTTTAATGAGAACCTGGCAACCTTAAAAAGTCCTGACCGGCAGGCGAAATGTATGAGAATCCAATTTGAAATCAAGGAAAAGTTGCCCGACATTATTTCTGAAATACTTCATTCAGATAAGTGGCTGACTTTAGTGAGAGATGAGAATCATGGATTACGACGTGTGACGATTAAAGATCCCTACTTTGATTCAGAGGCATCCGTCGATATCTGGGAGCATGAGATTCATGTAACGACAGCTTGGTCTAACTACACCTATCGGATCTATCAAAAAGGTAATTCTGTTTGGTGCGAATACATTGGCGCTTATAGAGGATTGCTGGAGCAAAACCTTTTGCCTACAATGACTCCGAAAGAAAACATTCTGGATTCGGAGGTATTGAACAGCTCTTTGTTTGGTGACAGGAAAGAGACCTTGAGAAATTACAGCGTGGAAAACCTTAAGCTGAAGAATTTTAGGCGGGATAATTTCACCGCGGAATATCAACTGGCTTCTCCGCAAGACCATCCTAAGATCGTATATGATGAGTTTATTAAAGAAGGGGTTCCAATTCCCCCTCCTGAAGATAGAAAAGAAAAGTCCGGTAATTAATACCGGACTTTTTTTATTTGAGGATCATCGCATGATACCCGAATCCTCATCACTATTCCAAAGTTTCTTGTTGGCCTCCTTGAACTTGCGGCCGAAGTCAAAATTCCAAGAGAAAGTTAGCATCAACATTCGGCTGAAGTCGTTCGCGTACATGTTCGTACGGCTGGGAGCGTAAGCGTTCCGATTTTCCTCTACCCGTTTGTACTGGCTGGAGAAAGGCATCATCAATCCGGCTCCAACGGCGAATTTACCTTGATTGTACCGGAACATAAACATATGGATATTCTCGCCACCATGCAATAATTCGCCGACAAACGTATTATAGCTACTTTGTATCTGGAACATAGCCATGAATTTCTTGTACATAGCCATGACGGAAGCCCGGTAATACCAATTGTTATAGGTATGCGAATAACTATTTCCTTCGCTGATATAACGATTGACTCCACCTGTCACGGATAGGCTTATGATCCGCTTGATGATAGGGCCGACACGTAATGTCAAGTCACCGCTTAGTTTCTGCCATCCTTTTTGGTTATCGGTAATGCGAATGAACTTATTGTTTTCCCGTATCACTTCCTCCATGATCCGGTCCGGGCTATTACTGTAATAAAAGTTTAAGTCTCCGGTGAATATTCCTTTTTTATATAGATAATTGGCTTGCATGTCATAACTCTTATAGGGTTTCAGATAAGGATTTCCCCGGCGTATCTGTAGCGTATCGATATATTGCTCGATGGCGCTTAGTTCCGATAGGCTAGGTGAGACATTATTTACGCTACCGTTTACCCGGAAATACATATTATCCGTAAAGTTATATTGTAAGGATACCTTTGGGCGGAACGTATAATATTGATAATCTTCCTCGCCTTCTTGCTTGAGCCATGAGCGGGAGACACCTATTCCGGCGGTATAATTCAACTTCTTGACACGTCCGCTGAATTCCGTATAGAGATACGTCTCCGACTGTTTCATCTTGGTTCGTCCTCCAACCGTTCCGCTGTAGGTGTTATCCGTCCACGATTGGGTGTGTTTCAATCCTCCTCCCAATCGACCGGCCTCGAATTGCCGTTCGTAGATTCCCTCGCCGATGATGGAATATTTGTTTCCGTCCACGTTCGACAAGATATCCGATAAGAGGATATCGTTTTTCCATTCTTGATACATTTGGTTTGCGTTCGTATGTATGTACGTACCTACCATATTAAGTATCAATGTCTGCTTATGTGGTAAGGAGCGTTGGTAATAAAGGTCGAGGGAAGGACGTTTGGTAGAGTTGCTATTTGGATTCCAAGCGTATGTCTTATCCTCGGGATTATTGTTGGTATACAGGTTCTTGCCGCCACCTTTATCCTCGTCTGATAAGAAATAGCGTAGCGTAGCATTGAAATAATAATGGTCGTTATCTACCAGATTATAATTAAGAGAGAGGTTATGAGCGGTCTCGGACATTCCTCTTGGCAGACCTTCCGAGGTACGTTCCATCGTCTCGCCACTCTCAAAGCGGAAGGTCTCGACTCCTTCCGTCCAGATATGATACGGATTCCGGTAACGGACGGCGTATTGCAATCCGAACTCCGATTTCTTATGATTGAACTTCGTCGACACCTGATCGTCTCCAAAAGAGGTGGTCGGTGAATTACTAAGATCCAGATTGACAGAACCGCCGCTAGTTTCCCTCCGGACAATGTAGTCGAGTACGACAGAGGCGTTACCGTAACGTAAGCCCGGATTATCATGATATTCTACCCGGATTACCTCCTGTGGCGATAAGCCCCGGATATCGGATAGCTCCACCTTGATACCGTTGATGCAGAATTGAATAGTCCCTTCATTCGGTAGCGATACGCTATTCCGGATCGGGTCCACTTCCAAACGAGGAAGCATCAAGGCGTTCAATAGGTTGATGCCATTGCTGGAGGCCGCTTTTTGCTCGGAGGTAGGGAACGCGATCTTACGGTCCGCCGTATTACGGATAGCGGAAGCGTTGACCGTGACTTCATCTAAGGATATAGAGGAGGATGCCAATGAGATCGTACCGAGATCTATAGGCTGGGAAAGTCCCAGCACGGAGACTACCGAAGTCTTGTAACCTATGGAGGAAACAGATACTTGATAATCTCCGGCCTTGACTTTCTCGATCCGGAAAAGTCCTTTACTATCCGTCGTCGTCCCTGTGATGAATGCGGAATCGGCTGTTTGAAGCGTGATATTCGCGAACTCAAGAGGAGACTTGTCGGATAGGTCGATGACTTTCCCCCGGATCTGTAATTGCTGTGCCCGAATACCCCAAGAAAAGGATATAAAAAGGGCTGCCATAATGATTTGTTTCATTATAGTACGATTTAATGATTAAGAAATAATGTGTGTATGTGATTGTTACCTAGTCCAAATCTCTTCTCCGTTCAGACGGATCTTCTGGATATTGTTGATACGGATATGCAACGTGAGATTTTTATCTTGCCCGGCGCCCCTCGCCCCGCTAACCAATAATAGAGAATCGTGGCGGCTGACTTCCGGCAAATACCGTTTCATTCCCTCGTAATAGAGTAACGACCGGTCCTTTGCTTCCAGTATTTGCCCCCGGGGAAATTCGGAGGCGGTTCTCGTATCGACTTTTATGTTTTCCGCTTTCAACTCCGGATTATCTATCTGGATAATCTGAAACTTTTGCGTGAAACCTGTAAGGCATTTTTCCGACGTAAACTGGGCAGCGCCGAAAGTGAGGGCTGGAACGATATATAATGTCGCTATCAAGGCGATAAATATGCGATTACTTTTTTTCATGATTGTCTTTATTTAATGGTAGATATATATAATGTATAGGCTTTCGTAACCTCGTCGATACCT
>PPYE01293724.1_pt1 | contig 17197 bp, 19 predicted proteins | sample 1559881 | NCBI WGS metagenome assembly PPYE01 (sample SAMN08240022, study PRJNA423297) | Human gut metagenome, whole genome shotgun sequencing project. | reverse complement strand
GTCGGCGGAAGATGCTGATTACCAGAAAAGATTAATCGAGGAATATAACATTGAGTAAAAAAACTGCGGAAAAACTTCTGAAACAATATTTTGGCTATGATGGATTCCGGGAAGGGCAGGAACAGTTGATCGAGGCTGTCCTTTCCGGCAGGGATGTTCTGGGTATTATGCCTACCGGTGCCGGAAAATCTATGTGCTTCCAGATACCGGCTCTGATGATGGAAGGAATTACCTTGGTGATTTCTCCATTGATCTCTTTGATGAAGGATCAGGTAGGAGCCCTGAATCAGGCGGGCATTCATGCGGCATTTTTAAACAGTTCTCTTAGCGTGGGGCAGTATGCAAAGGCCTTGGCGTATGCCCGGGAGGGGCGGTACAAGATTATCTATGTGGCGCCGGAGAGACTGGAGACGCAAGGGTTTCTGGATTTTGTGATGTCGGAAGGCATTAAGATTTCTTTCCTTGCGGTAGATGAGGCTCACTGCGTCTCCCAATGGGGACAGGATTTCAGGCCTAGTTACTTAAAGATTCTGGATTTTCTGAAGAAACTGCCTTACCGTCCGGTGATAGGAGCCTATACGGCAACGGCTACCACGGGCGTGCGGGATGATATTATGGACATTTTGCAGTTGCAGGACCCTTCTGTGATTACGACGGGATTTGACAGAGAGAATCTCTACTTTGCTGTCAGGAAGCCGGTAGATAAGTATAAGGAACTGGTGAGCTATATTCGCAGGAAAGAAAAAGAGATGCCTGGAAGCAGCGGAATCGTCTATTGTCTGACCAGGAAGAATGTGGAGGATGTTTGCTACAATCTGAGAAAAGAAGGATTTTCAGTTACGAGATATCATGCGGGCCTAAGCGATATGGAACGCAAGGAAAATCAGGATGATTTTATTTACGATCGCCGACAGATCATGGTAGCGACCAATGCGTTCGGAATGGGGATTGACAAGTCGGATGTCCGATTCGTCATCCACTATAACATGCCGAAGAATATGGAGAGTTATTATCAGGAAGCCGGGCGTGCGGGGAGAGATGGAGAGCCATCAGACTGCATTTTGTATTACGAGCCTATGGATGTTCGTACGAACCGATTCTTTATCGAAAATAATGAGGACAATGAAGCGCTGGATGAGATAACGCGACGGCTTGTAAAAGAACGGGATGAAGAACGGCTTCGCCAGATGACCTTCTATTGCTTTACGACTGGCTGCCTGCGCAATTACATACTGGATTATTTTGGAGAGGCAAGTCCTGGATATTGTGGAAACTGCTTGAATTGCATAACCCAGTTTGAGGACGTGGATATCGCCAGAGAGGCCGCGTCCATTCTCAGATGCATAAAGGCGAATCATATGAACTATGGAGTTACGGTTATCATAGATATCGTGCGGGGAGCAGGCAATCAGAAGATACTTTCAAGAGGCCTTGACAGGAATCCGGAGTATGGGAGCCTGAAGGAGGTTACGGTGCCGAGACTTCGCCAAATAATCCAGGAGTTATTGTTCCGGGGGTATCTGGAATTATCAAATGACAATTATCCGGTGCTGAAAGCAGCAGATGCAGCAGAGCAGTTGCAGCAGGAAAAAGTGCCTCTGCTTATGAAACTGGCGAAAGAAAGAGAGCCGGAAAGATCCGCCGGAAGAGGGAAAGTAAGACGCAAGAAGGCCGGGGCGGCTGCATCCCTGGAGGAAAAGGATTTGGAACTTTTCGAGGCGCTGCGCGCATTGCGAAAGGAGATTGCGGCGGAGGAGAAAGTGCCGCCATACATGGTATTTTCCGATAAAACACTGGCGCTCATGAGTGCCGCCAAGCCAGAGAATTCGAGCGAGATTCTTACGATCAGCGGTGTAGGCGATTATAAGATGGAGAAGTATGGGGCGAGATTTTTAGAAGTAATAGCCCGGAGGATATAAGTTATGGATTTACAATATGCAAGGGAAACGTTTGAACGCTATCTGGAACAATATGATCAAAGTGACGATAAAATAAGGCTTAAGATCGTCCATACTTATGGCGTGGTAGATGCCAGCCGCCAGATCACGGAGCGGATGGGACTTAGCCCGGAGGATATAGACTTAGCCCAGTTGATCGGCCTGCTTCATGATATTGGAAGATTTGAGCAGTTAAGGATATTCGACAGTTTTGAGCCGGATACCATGAATCATGCAAGGTTTGGCGTTCGAATCCTGTTTGAAGAGGGGCTGATCCGGAGATTTGTAAGAGAAGATAAATGGGATGACATTATTCGAACTGCTATTATAAAGCACAGTGATTTTAAACTGGGAGGAATCGAAGACAGCCACAAACTGTTACACGCCAGAATCATTCGGGACGCGGACAAGTTGGATAACTGCCGAGTAAAATTGGAGGATGCTATAGAGACCATGCTGCAAGTAACGGCCAAAGAGGTAGGAAAGAGCGCGATCAGTCCCGAGGTTATGGAGCAGTTCCGGAGGAAGGAGTCCATACGCTCACTGACGAGAAAGACGAAGATGGATTATTGGGTATCCTATCTGGCATATTTTTTTGATATAAACTATCAGGTTACTTTTGATATAATTGAGGAAAACAATTATATAGAGAGATTAATTGCGAGGATTCCTTATTCGAATCCGGAGACTGCAGAACAGATGTTGGAGATAAAAGAAGGATTAAAGCAATATGTAAGCGCTGCCAGATGCAGCAAACATTCCAATTATTTATGAAAATATAGGAGGAGAGCAGGCACAGATCCTGGTGGTGGAAAGTACGCCTGGTAAAGGCTCACGAAAGTCTAAGACATTTTTAAGAAAGTGTTTATAGAATTCCAAGATTTCCCGGCGTATAATAACTACCATACACATGAGGAGGTTTTTTTGTATGTGGCGGAAGTCAAGAAATGCAGTACAGGCAGAGGAAGAAGTATACGGTCATGAATATGAGACACCCAGAAGGCCGACTACCCGTTATCAGCCGGATTACAGAGAGGGGCTTACCAGCCAGCAGGTAAGGGAGCATACGCAGGATGGATGGACAAATATGGCGGTAGATCCTCCATCTCAGACGACCAGGGAGATCATTCATGAAAATGTATTTACCTATTTCAACCTGATTTTTACGGTGCTGGCAGTACTTCTGTGTCTGGTGGGGTCGTTTAGGAACCTTACTTTTCTGCCGGTCATCATTATTAATACGCTGATTGGGATCATTCAGGAGATTCGGGCTAAAAATACATTGGAGAAACTGAGCATGTTGAATGCGCCCCGCGCCAATGTCGTGCGGGATGGCAAGACGTTAAACGTGGATTCGGAGGAACTGGTTTTGGATGATATCGTCCTGTTTAAAGCAGGGAACCAGATCTGTGCGGATGCCATCGTAGTAGACGGGGAGGTTCGGGTCAATGAATCCCTGCTGACCGGAGAGTCGGACGAGATTACCAAGAAGCAGGGCGACCATCTGATGTCCGGCAGTTTCGTAGTTGCAGGCCAGTGCTTTGCCAGGCTGGAATCTGTGGGAGAGGATTCCTATATCTCCAAACTGACGCTGGAAGCCAAGGCAATGCAAAAAGGCGAGCAGTCAGAGATGATCCGTTCGCTGGACAAGCTGGTCAAGTTTGTCGGCATTGCTTTGATACCGATAGGGATCGTGCTTTTCGTGCAAGGATTCTTTTTTAATGGCGAAGGATTTCGCAATAGCGTCACATCCATGGTTGCGGCAGTCATTGGCATGATTCCCGAGGGACTCTATCTGCTGGCCAGCGTAGCCCTGGCGGTAAGCGCAATGCGGCTTGCGCATAAAAAGGTGCTCCTCCATGATATGAAGAGTATCGAGACCCTTGCCAGGGTGGATGTATTGTGCGTAGACAAGACGGGCACCATCACAGAGAATTCTATGAGTGTAAACAAACTGGTGCCTACAGAAGAATATGACAAGGAAAATATGCCGGAGTTATCCAAACTGGTGGGCGATTTTGTAAAGGCCATGAGCAGCGACAACAGCACCATGGAAGCCATGAAGGAATATTTCAAGGAAGGCACTGGCGCAGTGCCGGCCAAGGTGGCGCCATTTACATCCGCTGCGAAGTATAGCGGAGTTGCTTTTGAAGAGAAGGCATACGTCCTTGGAGCGCCCGAGTTCGTGCTGCGGGAGGATTATGATACCTATCGCACGGAGATTCTTACCTATGCCAAGAGAGGCTACCGGGTGCTGGTATTTGGAAGTTATGCCGGTGTTTTGGATGGAAAGAAATTGACAGAGAAGGTCACGCCTCTTGGCTATGTGCTTCTTTCCAACCCAATCCGCAAGGAGGCCCCGGAGACCTTCCAATATTTCGCTGAGCAAGGCGTGGAGGTCAAGGTTATTTCCGGGGATAATCCGCTAACCGTATCTGAAGTAGCCAAAGAAGCGGGGATCAAGAATGCGGAAGAGTATGTAGATGCGGCAACTTTTGAGACGGAAGAGGATGTAAAGAATGCAATCGCAAAGTATACGGTATTCGGCCGTGTGACTCCGGGACAGAAGCGGCAGTTCGTGCAGGCTTTAAAAGAGCAGGGAAAGACGGTTGCCATGACCGGAGACGGGGTGAACGACGTATTAGCCCTGAAGGATGCGGACTGCAGCGTGGCCATGGCATCGGGAAGCGATGCGGCCGTCCAGGCATCTCAGGTAGTGCTTCTGGAGTCGGATTTTGCATGCATGCCATCCGTGGTGCTGGAAGGAAGAAGGGTGGTCAACAACATCCAGCGTTCTGCCAGCCTGTTCCTGGTGAAGAATATTTTTTCCTTCCTGCTGTCCTTATTCTCAGTGGCATTTATGATCACTTATCCGCTGGAGCCTTCGCAGATATCGCTGATCAGCATGTTTACGATCGGCATACCGGCGTTCTTCCTGGCGCTGCAGCCGAATAAGGAAGTCATCAAAGGACATTTTCTTACCAATGTATTTTTAAAAGCGCTGCCTGCAGGGCTAACGGATGTGCTGGCGGTTGGGGCGCTGGTCGTATTCGGACAGACCTTCGGGGTGGGCGCCAAGGACATTTCCACGGCAGCCACCATGCTTCTTGCCATCGTGGGATTCATGATCTTGTACAAAATATGCCAGCCGCTGAATACGATCCGTGTTATAGTTTGGGCAGGCTCTATTATTGGCCTTCTGGCATGCAGCATATTCCTTCCGGATTTATTTGCGATTACAGGGATGTCCAGCAAATGCATCATGCTGTTCATCGTATTCTCCATCGCCACGGAACCGGTTCTTAGATATCTGACGCTGCTGGTTGGCGGATTGAAAGGCTTGCATAAGAAGGTCTTTCACAAAGCGTGATAGAAGGCGGGTATGTCGCAAGGAGGCGGATACCAGCCCTACGTGGTTCCGGACAGATGCAGGCTGTGGATGGATCTGAAAAGGCAGCGCCTAGTGCTGTCCATACCATCCGTTCTTTCTTAAAGGAGCATCCGGAGATAGAAGAAGTCCAGATGGTATGTTTTGATGAGATTACAAAAAGATATTATGAAAACGCGCTAGATGGATAAGAGGTTTCCATCCAGATCTTTCCACAGGAACTCGCCGTCATAGGTCATGTAGCCGCAGGCGGAGTTTTCTTTTGGAATGGAGATAGAGCCGGGATTCATATAAGTATAAGTTCCCATATTCCGATTGGCCGGTACGTGGGTATGACCATTGAGCAGAATGTCCCCTTCCTTCAGCATCGGAAGGCTTTGGGGATTAAAGTGGTGGCCATGGGACGCAAAAATGCTACACCCGTTAAGTTCAAGAAAGCAATAGTCCGCCAGGATAGGAAACTCCAGGACCATCTGGTCAACTTCCGTATCGCAGTTTCCTCTGACGCACAGGATTTCCTGCTTCATGGGATTCAAAAGGCTGATCACTTCCTTAGGATTATATTCCTTTGGCAAGTCGTTCCTGGGGCCATGGTAGAGGATGTCGCCGAGCAGAAGCAGCCGGTCAGCCTGCTCGCGTTCATAGGCAGCCAGCATTTTCCGGCAATAATAGGCAGAACCGTGAATATCAGATGCAATCATTAATTTCATATATATTTACCTCGCTTTATACGGATTATGAGGGAATTGTAGCATAAAATTGGTGCAGAGTAAAATTCATTTTTCATACGTTCAGGGTTATGTTATACTGGTAACGGAGGTGAACTATGCTGATTTCCCTTACCATAATAGCAATCGTAATCGGATGGAATTTTTAAGATACCGTTTGACGACTTTGAGTTCGTGGAGCAGGTATGTACAGTTGCCTTGATATTTATCATGTTTTATGGAGGATTCGGAACGAATTGGAAGGAAGCAAAGCCTGTCGCCCACTGTTGCCATCATAAAACTTGGCGGCCAGACATTTGTACCGGTGGGAGATACCAGGATACTGGAAGGCGATATGCTTTTAACCATTGAAGATATGCCGCGAAAGGAGAGGGGAAGATGAACCAAAAGATTGAAATCTGTTATGCAATAGAAGATGATGTCCCGGATATTATGTCTATAATGGATATAGCCTGCCAATTAGCCAGGGATGCGTCCTGGTATAGCGCGGATGATGAAAACTATGTCAGAAAGCATCTTCATGAGAACGGGTTTATATTGAAGGCAAAGGCAGATGGCTGCCTGGCTGGATTTCTCATCGTCCGCTTTCCCAAAGACGCAGGTGATAACTTGGGCAGTTACGTACGCCTTACGAAAGAGCAGAGGCAGTATGTGGCACACATGGAGTCCGTTGCAGTAAGCCCGGATTACCGGGGAAATAAACTGCAGAGATGCCTGATGGCAGAAGGAGAAAAGAATCTTAAGGATACGCAGTACAAGTATCTTATGGGAACAGCGCACCCGGAAAACATTTATAGCGTGAATAATTTTCTTCAGCTGGACTATGAGATAGTAGCCGAAGATAATAAGTATGGCGGCCGGCCCGGATATGTGTTCTTCAAGAAGATAGAAAAATAAGAAAAGCGCTGTTACTCAAGGTACAGCGCTTTTAATGTATCAGCCAGGGATTCAGAAAGTCCGATCCTGTCTTTTAGAAATTGCCGGATGCTGCCGGAGGTTTCTTCCATAATCTGAAAGACTCTCTTTATGTAATTTTCCTTGACGCCCATACAGATTCGAAGGCTTTCAATTTGACCGGGATCGGTAATGGCTGCGGACAGTCTTTTGAGTATCAGTTCTACCTCATCTTTTAGAAAGGCAGCGGTCATCATATAATCATCAATAATAGTATCCATATCTACATCCAGGGTATACAGCAGCATGGCAGTCCCCATGCCTACGCGGTCTTTTCCTGCGCTGCAGTGCCACAGCGTGGCCCCTTCTTCCTGCCCGGCTAGAATACGGAAAAACTGTGCATACTGCTTCAGGGAATAATCGCTGGTGATGATATCTTCATATAATTTCTGCATATAGAATGACGGGTCTACGCCATGCTCCTTCATAGCCAGCGTGGCTTCCTCCAAAGTCATTTTTTCGGATGTATCATCGTGGGTTATGCCGGCAGTCATAGTCTGCAGGATGGGATTGCTGATGTGCGTAGCACCTTCTATATGAGGATCAGGCTTCTCGGCCTGTTCATCCAAAGTCCGAAAGTCTACGATGGACTTTAAGCCGTATTCATCTGAGAGCACCTTTTTGTCGTTCTCCGTCATGTGGTAGAGCTGCCCGCTGCGTATCAGCCGCCGTGGACGGACGCGGTATCCGTCCATGGTCTCTATTCCTCCCAGGTCCCTGGTATTAAAAAGACCCTCAAGTGGGATTCGTTGTATAGGATTCATAATAAGCCTGCCTTTCCAAATGATATTTCTAATTATTACGTTACTTTTCAGTATAGCATATTTCATGCTATAATGGACAAATGAATATCTTAAGAGACAAAAGAGGAGATGTTATGGGGAAATATATTCGCAAAATTATGGTTGCGCTGCTGTATGTAGCCACCTTTGGCATAAGCGTGGCAATCTTTGTCAGCAATTATCTGTGCAAATTCATGCTGGGATCAAGAAAGCATTTGAGAAAGGCGAAAGAAAAGGATCTGCTGACCCGGAAACAGGAACAGAACCGGCTCTTCATGAGCGCCAATGGAATAGACGCGTACATAACCAGCTGGGATGGCCTGGAACTTCACGCTCTGGAGATTCCGGCAAAGGAAGAGAGCCATAAGTATGTCATTATCTGCCATGGCTACAAGAGCAATGCGCTTAATATGGGAGGCGATGCGATCCGCTTCCGGGAGGCGGGCTACCATATCCTGGCGCCGGATGCCAGGGGGCTTGGCGAGAGCGAGGGAAACTACATCGGAATGGGCTGGCCCGAACGCCGGGACGTAGTGGACTGGGCAAGACGGATCATTCAGGAAGATGGACAGGCGAGGATCCTGCTGTTCGGCCTTTCCATGGGAGCGGCAACCGTCATGATGGCGGCTGGAGAGGAAGACCTTCCGAATCAGGTCAAGGCAGTCGTAGAAGACTGCGGCTATACTTCCGTATGGGAAGAATTCCAGGTGCAGATCCGTAAGATGTGCCATCTTCCGGCATTTCCATTCCTCTATATAGCATCGGCGATCATGAAGAGAAGGGCCGGCTATGATTTTAAGGAGGCCAGCGCCCTTGCGCAGGTGGCAAGATCAAAGATCCCGATCCTGTTCATTCACGGAAGCGAGGATCTGTTTGTTCCCTATGAGATGCACGGGCGTCTATTTGAGGCTGCAAGGTGCGAGAAGGAAAGGTTTGTCGTTGGCGGCGCCGCCCATGGGGAGGCCAGTATTATCGACGAAGACAGATATTGGGAGCGCGTGATAAGTTTTGCGGACAAATATACGTCATAGATGGGAGAATATGTTATACTGGATATATAAAAATAATTAAGGGGGTATTCTTATGACAGAAGAATTGATTAGAGAAGTTAAGCATATCCAAAAATGCCTTGTAAACAAGGAAATGACGGGTGAGGAATGGGAAGAGAAGATGGCGGCTGTCAATAAGCTGGAAGAAGTATCGGACTATCTGAAGGATGCCCTTGGACGGGGAATTGAGTTTTAAAAAGGAATTTGAACAGGATGATTGATGGAAGTGTAATTGAAGGAATTGTATTTGACATGGATGGACTGCTGTTCGATTCGGAGCGTATCGTTCAGCGGTCCTGGGAGGATGCCGGGAACGAGCTTGGCATCCGGCATATGGGAAGCCATATCTACCATACGCTGGGGATGAATGTGGTAGGAAGGAATGAGTACTTCCTGCGGGTATTCGGGCCTGATTTTCCCGCGGAAGAGTTTGCTGGCAGGACGAGAGTCCGATTCCGGGAGATTGTAGAGGAAGAAGGCCTTCCAATCAAGCCGGGCGTATTGGAACTTCTGGAATATGGGAAGAGCAGAGGCTATAAGATGTCTGTGGCTACGTCATCCAGAAGCGGCTATGCTATACATAATCTGGAAGAAGCAGGGATATACAGGTATTTTGACGGGGCCATATTCGGAGATATGGTACACCTGGCAAAGCCCGACCCTGAGATATACTTAAAGGCATGCGAGGCCATTAAGACAAGGCCGGAGTGCAGCATTGCCCTTGAGGATGCCCCGGCGGGAATCCGCTCCGCGTATGCGGCCGGCATGATTCCTGTTATGATTCCGGATCTGGTGGAGCCGGATGAAGAGATCAAAGCATTGGTCCACAGGCAGTTTAAAACTTTGCATGAGGTGATTGGACTTCTGGAACAGATGGACATTGGAAAATAGCAGGAATGACAGGCATTTTGCCTTTCATTCCTGCTATTTAATAAACCTGGCTTTTTATTCTTCTACAATGAATACTTCTTTCCCCATTCCGCAGATCGGGCATACCCAGTCGTCCGGAATATCTTCGAATGGTGTACCCGGGGCGATTCCGCCGTCCGGATCTCCGATTTCAGGATCATATACATATCCACATGGTTCGCATAAATATTTCTGCATGACTTCTTACCTCCAATTATTTTTAGTTATTGTCTTTTTTCCATAATCCGTGAAGATTACAGTATTCATATGCCGCAACAAACTCGTCCCCTTCCGGAAGAATGAATACAGCCTTGGGATCCATACCCGGCGCAAGTTTTCTGTACTGCGCGCCAAGCTTAGTCTCGATATAGATGCCTGTAATGTAATGCTCATCCAGCATAGGGTGAGTCACGGAGCCTACCGACACCTCCACTACATTATCTTTTATGGTAACGACAGGAACGTGTTTTTCCTGTGCGGCATCCGTTGTGTTCGCCTTGATTTCCTCAAGTGACGGAACAGAAGCGCTCTCGCTAAGAGAGATCAGCTCCTGGAATATATTATGTGAGTTCTGGTCTTTATAGAATCTGCCCATAAAAAAGCCTCCTTCATGTTTTCTATTAGTTTTTGCTGTTTCTGTTAATAGAATACATCAAAAAGGAGGCTATTTCTGTGACTTGGTTACAAAACTATCCGTTTTTTAAAATTTTACCGGGATTCCCATCTGCCGGAGGCGCCGCATGGAAGCACCAGCCCGGAGCGTGTCACCGGAAGTCCGATCTCCTGCGAATCTACATTCCCGTCATAGTTCTTTAGTTCCGTGGCCAGCATGTAGGTGAGCACGGCAGGCGCAAGGCCCGTAGTATAGGAGTTGACCAGAAAAAACAGAGGCTGGTCGGACAGGATCTGCGTGCAAAGTCTGATCAGAGGATGGATGGCATCCTCGATCTTCCAGATCTCGCCTTTGGGACCCCTTCCGTAGGAAGGCGGATCCATAATGATGGCATCGTAATGGTTCCCCCTTCTGATTTCCCGCTCCACGAATTTGACACAGTCATCCACCAGCCACCGGATCGGCTTGTCGGACAGGCCGGAAGAAGCCGCATTTTCCTTGGCCCAGTTTACCATGCCTTTGGATGCGTCTACATGGGTGACGCTGGCGCCGGCCCCTGCTGCTGCCAATGTAGCGCCTCCGGTATAGGCAAAGAGATTTAAGACCTTTATCGGGCGACCGGCCTTTCGAATCTTTTCTGAAAACCAGTCCCAGTTTGCAGCCTGTTCCGGGAAAAGACCGGTGTGCTTGAAACTAAAAGGCTTCAGATTAAAGGTTAAGTCTTTATAATGAATCTGCCATTGTTCTGGGAGGCTTATGAATTCCCATTCTCCGCCGCCCCTTTTGCTGCGGTGATAGTGCCCGTTCCTATGCTTCCATCCACGGTCATTTCTGGGAGTGTCCCAGATGACCTGGGGATCCGGTCGGACAAGGATGTATCCGCCCCAGCGCTCCAGTTTCTCTCCCTTGCTGCAATCTATCACTTCATAATCTTTCCATTGATCTGCAATCCACATGATTATCTATTCTCTCCTGTTTCTGACATTATAATCCACAATCACTTAGGATTATAGCATGAAGGAATGAAAAAGAAAAGAAGAGGGTTTTGGAACTTTACATAGATTTAACATTGAGCGGATTTCAGATTTTACATTCATCCTTTATGATAGCAATTGTGAAGAAGATATTTGATTGATAAAGGAGAGAAATGACTATGAGATTGAAAAAGTTTATCGCAGTATTGGCAATTGTAGGTATGGCAGCGGGACTTGCCGTCGGCTGTGGAAAATCAGATGCTGGTGATGGAAATGATAAAAAGGCAGAAGCATCTGAATGGGATGCTTCCAGGGATATCACCATTGTATCCAGGGAAGATGGATCTGGGACAAGAGGGGCATTTACCGAATTGTTCGGGATTGAAGATGAGATAGACGGCGAGAAAGTGGATATGACTACGCAGGAGGCCCAGATTACCAATAGTACTTCTGTAATGATGACAACCGTTGCAGGAGATGATTATGCGATCGGCTATGTATCCCTTGGCTCGCTTAATGATAGCGTGAAGGCCATGAAGATTGACGGGGCAGAGGCAACCGCTGAGAATATTAAGAGCGGCACGTATAAGGTGTCCAGGCCGTTCAATATTGCAACCAAGGAAGGGGCAGATAATGCGGTGGCTGAGGATTTCATCAACTTCATCCTAAGCGAGGAAGGACAGAAAGTAGTAGCGGACAATGGATACATTTCTTTAGATGAAGCAAAACCATATGAAGGAAGTGCGCCGGAGGGAAAAGCGGTCGTTGGAGGCTCGTCTTCTGTTTCACCCGTGATGGAGAAACTTATCGAGGCGTATAAAGCGGTGAACGACAAGGCAGAAATCGAACTTCAGACTACCGATTCTACCACCGGCATGACATCCGCTATTGATGGAAGTTATGACATTGGCATGGCATCCAGAGAATTGAAGGATACAGAGACGTCCGAAGGCCTGGTTCCCCAGGTGATTGCGACGGATGGAATTGCAGTCATCGTAAATAAGAACAACACGACAGATGAACTGAGCAGCGATCAGGTAAAATCCATTTACACCGGAGAGACGCTTACATGGGATGAGGTAGTAAAATAAAATGAAATCAAAAGCATGGACTGAAAAATTCATGCGGGGAGTGTTCTTCATTGCCGCCTGTACTTCGGTACTGGCGGTAGCTCTCATTTGCTTATTCCTTTTTGCGAATGGCATCCCCGCAATGAAAGAAATTGGATTTGGCAAGTTCCTGACCGGCCAGATGTGGAGGCCCAAGAACCAGATATTTGGAATCTTTCCGATGATTATAGGAAGCTTGTATGTCACTGCGGGGGCCATACTCTTCGGAGTGCCGGTGGGAATCCTGACCTCCGTATTCATGGCTCATTATTGTCCAAAGAAGATCTACAGGCCGCTCAAAGCGGCGACGGAACTGCTGGCAGGCATTCCATCGGTTGTATATGGGTTCTTCGGCCTGGTCGTGCTGGTGCCATGGATCAGGGAGATGGGCCGGGGGCTTGGCTTCGGAGGAAACGGGAGCAGCATCCTTACGGCATCTCTTCTGCTTGGCATGATGATCCTTCCGACGATTATCGGCGTGACAGAGTCGGCAATCCGTGCGGTGCCTGCCCAGTACTATGAAGGAGCCGTGGCTTTAGGCGCCACCCACGAGAGGGCGATCTTCCGGGTGATCCTGCCGGCGGCCAAGTCCGGCGTCGTAGCGGGGATCGTGCTTGGCATCGGCCGGGCGATCGGCGAGACGATGGCAGTCATCATGGTGGCAGGAAACCAGGCCAGGATGCCGGCTGGCATCTTCCGCGGAATCCGGACTCTGACAGCCAATATTGTGATAGAAATGGGATATGCCACAGACCTGCACAGGGAAGCGCTGATTGCAACAGGCGTAGTTCTCTTTGTGTTCATCCTGCTGATTAACTTCAGCGTAGCACTTCTAAACAGGAGGGGAAGCCATGAGTAGTAGCCAGGAAAGATTCAAGCAGAGACTTAAGTCGTACGCCAGGACGCCGGGATCATTCATCGTAATGCTTCTGGTCGTACTGTCTGCGGTTCTGACTTTTACCGTACTGATATTTCTGATCGTCTATATTTTGATTCACGGGATTCCGTATATCAAGCCATCTTTATTTTCTCTGACCTATACGTCGGAAAACGCGTCGCTGATGCCGGCGCTGATCAATACCATTGCCATGACGTTTTTATCTCTGGTGATCGCAGTGCCTTTTGGCATATTTTCCGCCATTTTCCTGGTGGAATATGCCGGACGGGGCAACAGATTTATTGAAATCATACGTCTGACTACGGAGACCCTATCAGGCATCCCGTCCATCGTCTATGGATTGTTTGGCATGCTGTTCTTTGTGACTGCATGCGGATGGGGATTCTCGATGCTGGCTGGCGCATTTACCCTGTCTATCATGATCCTGCCGCTGATCATGCGAACCACGGAGGAGGCCCTTAAGTCGGTGCCGGATTCCTTCCGGGAGGGAAGTTTTGGCCTGGGCGCGGGAAAACTGCGGACGGTGTTTCGAATCGTTCTTCCATCCGCGGTGCCAGGCATTCTCGCCGGGATAATCCTGGCGGTGGGAAGGATTGTGGGAGAGACGGCAGCCCTGATCTACACGGCGGGTACGGTGGCCGATGTGCCAAACGGCGTCATGGGATCGGGCCGGACTCTGGCCGTACATATGTATAATCTGGCGAGCGAAGGACTGTACATGGATCAGGCGTATGCCACAGCGGTCATACTACTGCTTCTGGTAGTGGGAATCAACACTTTGTCCGGCGTTGTGGCCAGAAGATTAACGAAAGCGTAGAGAGGAAGAATCATGGGGAAAATTAGTATTAAGAATCTGGATTTATATTATGATGATTTCAAGGCGTTAAAAGATGTGAATCTGGAAATAGAAACGAATAAAATCACAGCGTTTATCGGGCCTTCAGGATGTGGAAAGTCTACCCTTTTAAAGTCCATCAACCGCATGAATGATCTGGTGGAAGGATGCAGGATAGAAGGGGATATTCTTTTGGATGGGCAGGATATATTTAAGGAGATTGATGTAAACCTGTTAAGGAAGCGGGTGGGCATGGTGTTTCAGAAGCCCAATCCATTTCCGATGAGCATCTATGACAATATCGCTTATGGGCCAAGGACCCATGGAATCCGTTCCAAGTCCCGGCTGGATGATATTGTGGAGAAATCCTTAAGAGACGCGGCAATCTGGGAAGAATGCAAGGACCGGCTTAAGAAAAGCGCCCTTGGAATGTCAGGCGGGCAGCAGCAGAGGCTGTGCATAGCCAGAGCTCTGGCCGTGCAGCCGGAAGTCCTTTTGATGGATGAGCCCACGTCTGCTCTGGATCCCATATCTACATCGAAGATTGAAGACCTTGCGATGGAATTGAAAAAAGATTATACTATTATAATGGTAACGCATAATATGCAGCAGGCGGTCCGCGTGTCCGACAATACGGCTTTCTTTTTGCTTGGCGAGGTTGTGGAGTACAATGATACGGAGAAACTTTTTTCCATACCATCAGATAAGCGTACGGAAGACTATATTACAGGGAGGTTCGGTTAGGATGCGGAATAAGTTTGATATGCAGTTAGAGCGCCTCAATGAGCAGCTGACTTATATGGGAGAATTGTGCGAGATTGCCATTAACAAGGCGACCAAGGCGCTTCAAAATGGAGACATGGAGCAGGCAAAGGCGGTTCGGGAGGCGGATGATGAGATTGACCAGATGGAAAAGGACATTGAACGTCTGTGCCTGAAACTGCTGCTTCAGCAGCAGCCGGTTGCAAGAGATCTGCGGCAGATATCCGCGGCGCTTAAGATGATTACGGATATGGAGCGGATCGGGGACCAGGCGTCTGATATCGCTGAGATCATTATCTCTGCCAGGATGACGGAGGCGATGGACATCTCGAGAATCGGGCAGATGTCGGAGGCAGCGGCAAAGATGGTACGTGACAGCGTCACGGCCTATGTAAAGAAGGATCTGGAACTATCCAGAGAAGTGATGGCTTCCGATGACATCGTGGATGAGATGTTTGAAGAAAATAAGAGAGAACTTGTCAGTTTTATTGCGGAAAATAAGGGCGGATATGGGGAGCGGGCGATCGACTTGATCATGGTTGCCAAATATCTGGAAAGAATCGCCGATCATGCCACCAATATTGCTGAGTGGGTGGAATTCTCCATCACTGGAGTACACAAGGGAATGGAAACAATGAAGCTAAAGGAGAATTAGCATGATATTTTGCGTGGAAGATGACAGCAACATACGCGAACTGGTCGTATATACACTGGAAAGCACCGGGCTTAAGGCGCGGGGATTTGAGGAGGGAAGTTCCTTTCTGGAAGCGCTGGCGCTGGAAACGCCGGATCTTGTCCTGCTCGACATCATGCTTCCGGGAGAAGACGGCATGGAACTGCTGAAAAAACTGAAGGCCTCGCCTAAGACGAGGGATATTCCGGTCATCATGGTTACCGCCAAAGGCGCGGAATATGATAAGGTCATGGGACTTGACACCGGGGCGGACGACTATGTGACTAAGCCATTCGGAATGATGGAACTGGTATCCAGAATCAAGGCCGTCCTAAGGCGAAGCGCCAGAGAAGGAGTCCGGAAGGAAGACTCCATCGTGATTGGCGAGATAGAGATGAATCTGAAAAAGCATGAGGTGACGGCAGCAGGGGAAGTCATAAGCCTGACGCTCAAGGAGTATGAGCTCCTGAAGCGTCTTATGAAGAATTCCAACATTGTGCTGACCAGAGACCAGCTGCTGGAAGATATCTGGGGCTATGACTTTGACGGAGAGACCAGAACCGTGGATGTGCATGTCAGGACTCTGCGCCAGAAGTTAGGGAGCGCGGGGGAGCGGATTGAGACGGTCCGCGGCGTTGGATATCGGATGAGAGAATAACTTGCTTGAAGGGACAGGAATCAGTAATGAGAAGAAAGATACAGCGAAGCATGATACTGGTAATCACCACCACCTTGCTGATTACCTATGCGATCACCACATTCGTGGTGTATCGCCAGACGATCAGCCTTATGGAAGATGAGATCCGCCAGGAGGCTGACTATATCTGCGCAGCCGTCGGAATCTCCGGCGAGGCATACCTGAAAGAGATGGACGCGGTGCGAAAGAACACCAGGGTTACCATGATAGACAGGCAGGGCAAGGTGACCTATGATTCCAAAGAAGACGAAGTGACTTTGGAAAACCATAAAAGCAGGCCGGAGGTCAAAGAAGCGCTTAGTACCGGAAGCGGCCAGGATATCCGCAAGTCCGATACCCTGGGACAGGAGATGTTCTATTATGCTCAGAGGCTTGCGGACGGCAACGTCTTAAGAGTTTCTAAAACGGTTGATACGGCATTCTTTACGGCAATAAGAATCCTGCCGGCAATGGGCGTGATAGCCGTGATGATGCTTTTAATCGCATGGATTCTGGCAAGATGGCAGGTAGCAAGACTGATCCGGCCGATTAATGAACTGGATCTTGATAACCCGATGGAAAATGATGTGTATGAAGAATTGACGCCACTGCTTATGAGCATAGACAGACAGAACAAGGAAAAAGACGCGATCGCCAATATGAGAAAGGAATTCTCGGCCAACGTTTCCCACGAATTAAAGACTCCGCTGACCTCCATATCAGGCTATGCGGAGATTATGAAGGACGGCCTGGTAAAGCCGGAGGATATGAAGAAGTTCTCAGAGCGTATTTATAATGAAGCCAGCAGGCTCATTACCCTGGTAGAGGATATCATTAAACTGTCCCGGCTGGATGAAGGAAAGGTAGAACTGGAAAAAGAGGAAGTGGATCTCTATCAGCTTGCAAGGGA
>PPYE01170921.1_pt1 | contig 17199 bp, 20 predicted proteins | sample 1559881 | NCBI WGS metagenome assembly PPYE01 (sample SAMN08240022, study PRJNA423297) | Human gut metagenome, whole genome shotgun sequencing project. | reverse complement strand
CCGATAAGCGAGCCATCTTTAACAGCTCTTCCAGTTTTTCTGTGCTGAGCTGGTTCAAGTAAGCGTACTTCTGATTTTTTAATTTAGACAAATCAGCCATTACTTGAACTCCTTCCAATTATTATATGTTTGATCAAGTGTGTTTTTGGACACTTGAAATTATTCTTTGTTATTTACACAATTTTAGCTTTTTCGGATTTTATTCAAGGCTCGTTCTACTCGTTTCCTACAAGCCCACATACCGATCCCCAGCTCATTGGCTGCATCGAGATAGGACATCCCCTCCAAAATAATTTTTCGCAGCAACGCTATTTCTGAGTCGGAAATCGTGCCTTTGTAAGTATCCAGCGGATCAAAAATGTCATCAGACTGTCCAGGCTCATGTATTCCCTCGAGACTATCCAAAGAGACGAACAGCGATAGCTGCTTCTTCCTAGCTCTATACATATTCCGGCAGACATTTTTCGCAATATTCTTTAGCCAAGCAATCTGGTTTGGCTGCTTCATCAGATCATCAATTTTCTCACAAGCGATGTGAAATGTTTCCTGAGCTGCCACATGGGCATCATCCCATTTCCCAAGGTAGCGAAATGCGTGGATCTCTATTTCGTGAAAATGCGCACGATAGAGGGATTCCAGCACAGAATCTTGATCAGGCCTCATTCGAGCTCCCTCCTTCTCTATTGAATGATTTTATCATATTTCTGAATAATTGTCCTGTATTTCTCCGTATTCCTCTACTAGAACCTGAAGGAGATGCTCTATGTGCGCAAGGCTTTCATCTGTTTGCCCCCTCAAGAGCATGAAGATATTCTGCAAATGAGTTGGAGCACTTGGATCAAACAATAGTGCATCAGTGCTTATAGATAGCGCATTTGCAACATCACGCAAAACCTGGACACTCATCATGCGGGTACCGCCCTCGATTCGGGTAATCGCTGAAGCATTTATGCCGACGATCTGCGCAAGTTCATTTTGAGTCATTTTTCGCTTCATTCGGTTGTATCGTACATTATTGCCGATTAAGCGGGCTAATTCATCTTTATCCACCAAAATCCCTCACTTCCTGATAGGTGAGAGTATAGTGCCTATTAGACAGTTTCTCGATAACCTAACAGGAGCGTATTTAATGACTATTAGGAATAATTTACCTAAATAGTATCGACAGAACAGATTTGACAAAAAATTTTAATAAGGGTGTCCAAAAACAGCTATAAATTGACAAATAATATAGAAATATTTATGCGCCCCAGAAGGATAATCGACTCTTATTTTTAGTTGCTCTATGCGATCAATAATCGGGTTATTCAAATAATTGTCAAAAGCAGCTTCAAATGCTTCGGTTTCTTGATAATGATCGGACTCATAATATGTACTGGTGTAATTCTCGCTTCTCAGGTTACCACTTGAGCCCGCTCCCGTCGGACAGTAATAGAGTGTACAATCTGCATAAACGCAATGGCATTTATGCGGTGTTGGACGATATGCAAACTGCTAAGAGGAGCGGAATTTGTTGTTTCCTAATTTAGAAAAATAAACTATGCCACTTTCTAAAGAATGAGGCAAAGCTGTACAAAGAGAAAGAGTCCCAGGCCATGTAAAAGGGCCTGGGACTCTTTAAAATATATGAAATTCGACTATTAGGTTAAATCTCTTTAATCGTTTTTAGGAAAATCGAGAATAATTATTCAGCCGGTGGCATATCTCCTAATCTTAAATCAGGAACTTGATAAATATATCCGTTATATGGGTCAACGGCGTATATATTCCGCATATTGGAGTCATCTCTAAAAGTACAATAAAACAAATATAAGCGGTGGAGAAGCTCGCCACTTTCCGAATATACTCCATACTGCAAAGACAGATTTGGAGCATAAGAAATGCTCACAGCAGGGGGAGATAAATGATCATTTAGTAGTTTTTTTGCTCCATTATATGAATATGTCGGAAGTTTTAATAAGAAGAGAAAGCAGCATAGAAGATATCCGGTGGAAAGAACTAATATGAGTATGCGCGATATGTTTCTGGATGTGCTTCTTGTCATTTGAAAATACAGCAAGCACCAAAACAGAAGGTTGACCCAGTAAATTGAAGGACTTAATATACTATAAAATAAAATGTGTTCTAAATAGAAAATTACAAGTTCCGAAATAGAACAAAGTAAAACTACAACTATTTTTGCTACTTTCTGCTTCGACACGCACTTTTAGTCCTTTCTTAGCCTGTATATGGGATGGAGGTAATTGGCAACTTCAAATCAGGATTCGTACCGATACCATATTTTTCATAAAAGGCTAGGGAAGAAGCAGTTGCAGCGTAGCGAGAAAAACTGGCGACAATATCATAGCCATAATAATCATCGGCATAATGTGTAGATTTACCGCCCTGCTCATCCACTACTGCATCAATAGATACGAGCACCTTATCATACATTTGATAAACATTTGCGGTATAAATACCATCAAAGTAGACCCTAGTGGCTACCTTAAAATTTGTATAATAAACTTCTTTTGTGAAGTGATCAACTATTTTTCCGCCAACGACTGGTATTCCAAGGGCCCCAAGAGTAGCAATAGTTACTTTTCCATCACCCGTAAAGTAACCAGCAAGAGCAGAGAGTACCAATGCAACAACATCTCCAGCAGAAAAATTCAATACCCGACCATAGTATCTACCGCCAGTTTCGTATGCAGCTGTTTTGGTATCACCATATAAAATAGAGCCCTGATATGTGTAATCCGTTCTATATCTTCCGGTGATACTATACGTTTCACTCGGTATAATTTCGGAGGTAGGAGAAACCGGAATTTCTTTTACATAGTCGCTCAGGTTATAATGAATCTCATCTGACGAACTACGGGAAGAGGCATCAAAAAGACTAAGAACACCTTCCCCTGTCTCGATATTTGTGATTGCCTGTTGTGTCAAAACATCATTCACGAAAACACAAATATGGTAGGCTCCATCATATATTTCAAATGTTGACCTCATTTTATTTCCTAAAGAGTCTACAACCTCCAAATCGTCCCCGTTTTGCTGGTTGTTCAATGCTAAAGTCGGGACACATAAAGATAAACACATGATAAGTGCCAGAACCAAACTTGTAAACTTCTTTGCCATAAGTTGCCCTCCCGCTAATTGCGAAATCAAATTCTAGAGTTTTTGTTATTAATTCCACTGTTTATAATCTTTTTTTCAAAAATATTGGAAAGCCGTGAGTCCTAGTTTTTATGTTTGGGGAACATTTGAATCACCTCCCTACTATTCTATGCTTACTGTGTTTTTACTTCTATAATAATAATGTCCGCTCAACCCAGAAATTGGACACTGATTAACAAAATTTAAAAAATACCCGTGCGCAGTCTGTACATGGACTCAGATCGTTACTCGTGTACTAACGCCATGGCATAACCCCATACAGAGGGAGACGAGAATTCCAGAAAGCCTGGGTATATCTTTTTAGAAACATAGATAAATATTATCTAAAACCAAGTGAGTAGCTTCAGGTTGCCCACCTGATTTTCGAAAAAGTTGCCGACTGTGTTTTATAACTGCCTGCCATGAATATCCGAGATCTTTTGTGCTCTCTTGACAATCGAACGTTTGTTTGATATACTTGCGACATCAGTTATTAGATTAGTAGATCCCAGGGAAAATGAGGTAGGCCTAAAAGCTGTAGTGTGCATATCGAGGGGAGATGGGGGGATGCCGTATCTATCTAGAGAGAAGATCGAGGGGATTGCGGCGAGAGTTGTGGACGCATACTGGAAGTTGACCTCCCAGGCTGGCGCTGAAAAGAGGATTTGCCCGGAAATACTCGCGCAAAAGCTCTTGGGCCTGAAGGTGGAATACCGCACTTTGTCTCGGAATGGTTCCATCTTGGGAATGACAGCGTTTGAAAACGTAGGCGTTCGGGTCTATGAGGATAACTCGCCTAGTTACTATTTCCTGGACGGCCGCACCATCCTGCTCGAATCCTCACTCGCCGGGGAGAAGGCCAATCCCGGCCGCCGGAACTTCACCCTGATGCATGAGACGTGCCACCAGCTCTTCCGAATACTGTTCCCGGCTGAGTATATGCCGCCAGCTCAGTGCCGGAAAGTCTGCTGCTGTACATCATCCATGTATGGATACCGGATCAAGCCAATCAATTGGGAGGAATGGCGCGTCAACACATTGGCTGCTTCGATCTTAATGCCCAAGGATTTGTTGATAGAACAGATGCACACAGCGGGACTTGGGAATAACCTCCGGCTTTTGAATAAAATCTTTGCGCCCAAGGAATATGAGAAGTTTGCTGCCGTGGCAGAAGCAATGGGCGTATCAAAAGCCGCCCTGGCCATCCGGATGAAGCAGCTTCACCTGCTGGACAGGGATGACCTGAAGGACCCTTATGCGCTTGTTCGTGTCGTATGCGATGAAGAATGAATGTTTCAGTAGGGAGGACGATGCAAGATGCCGCGATGTAATATCCGGGAGGAAAATCCCGCCAAGTACGCTCAGGTAAAGGCGGAGCAGGAAAAACTCCGGGCAGAGTGTTCCCAGAGCAGCAGTATAACACTGGCACGCCTGTGTCCTTACTGCGGACACAAGATCGAGATCCTCTCACGCGGGACCCATGGATACGCTTTTACCAAATGTCCGAATTGTGGGGAGAATGTAGGATTCCCACCAGTATCATTTCGTTTGGCATGAAGCCCCTAAAATAGAATCACCCAAGACTGTGCCCCGGAGCCGCTTGATGCGCTGACTTCCCATGTGCCGCTTGATCTGACTTCCCCGTTGGAGAACGGAGAGGATCAACGGCGCACGTCAGCGGATCAAGCGGCTCTTTTTCGCCCATCTGGTTCCCATAAGGGACCAGGTGGGCGTTTTTCCATTTTCTGGAGGCTCGAAAATTTCTTCAAAAAAATTTTCTAACCCGGACAAGAACTGTCCGCATTAGCCTGTAGAGTCAGGGCATGGAAGCGAAAGCGGGGTGAGGCCGTGGGCGCGGCGGAGCGGCGACAACTGATATTGGACCTGCTCTGCCAGCGGCGAAAGGAGACCATCCCAAACCTGGCGGAAGAGCTGGGAGTGAGCGAGAGAACCATTCGCCGCGACATTGAAATGCTCACACTTCGTTACCCCATCGAGACGGTCTGCGGCCGGTATGGCGGCGGCGTCAGAATGGCGGACTGGTACAAACAGGACCGCCGGCGGCTGACACCAAAGCAAACGGCCCTGCTGCGGCGCCTGGCCGCGGGACTCCAGGGCGAGGACCTGGAGGACATGAAGCAGATCCTGACGCAGTTCGCTTCCTGAAGGAGCCCCCAATGGGCTCCGCTGCTCTTTGACAAGTTCATACCAGCAGTACGGATCACCACGCGGGCAGGCGTTCAGCGCCCGCCATGACCTGGAGAGAATCCATCTCTCCGGAGAGCGATCCGGCCTGTGCGGGGCGGCTTTGGCAAGGCTGCCCATCATTCCAGGGGTTGAAAGCAGTAGAGACCCCCGGAATGTGCCCGTGAAGGTCCGCCAAACCTTATCCGTACTGTTCCCAATCCCTCACCGGGGGGCGAGCTGCAAATGCGGTGAGGACAAATGAAACAAGATAGGGGATTTTACGGATGAAACAGAATAACAGGCAAAATGCCCATCAAGAGATTGATCACATTTTCAAAGAACTTCTCCCCGCCCACGGCATGGCGGAGCGTCCAACTCAGGTGGCCCTGAGCCATCGGATGCTCGACGCGATGCTGGATGACAGCATCGCCCTGTGCGATGCCGGGACGGGGATCGGAAAGACATATGCCTACCTGGTGGCCGGCATCGTGTTCAGTCGGAGCCGCGCCGCCAGGGGGCTGGTGAATCAGCCAGTTCTCATTTCCACCTCCAGCATCGCTCTGCAGAACGCGGTGCTGGAGGAATACCTGCCCTTTCTCTCCTCTGTGCTGATAGAGGATCAGATGGCAAAGCTCCCCATCCGGGCGGTGCTTCGAAAGGGGAAAAATCACTATGTATGCGACGAACGTTTGAAGCGGCGCCTGCAGGCGGTGGATCTGACACGGAAAAGCCCGCGGGCCAGAGATGCCCTGCTGTCCCTACGGGACCACCTGGATCTGGACATGGCCGAGCACCTCAGCGGCTACGACCGAGCGCGTGTCTGCGTGCCCAAGGTCTGCGACTGCGGGCGGGAGAGCTGCCGGTATCAATGCTTCATGGAGGTATGTGCCTCAGATTGGTACCAGGTGCAGATCTGCAACCACAATCTGCTGTTGGCAGACGCCATCCACCGGAACCTGGGCCGCCGGCCTCTGCTGCCGGAGTGGAGCACCCTGATTTTGGACGAGGCTCACAAGCTGCCGGAGGCCGCCCGTCAGATGTTTGGTATCACACTGACAGCGGCAGATCACTTATCTGGATATCCAGATAAGTGATCTAATCCCGAGGATTGAGTTATCCCGAGATTGGGCGTGGCCTGTTCGCAAATGTGCTTGTTTTTCAATACTTTTTGTGTGTTGTTCATAAATAACCTCCAGATAAGAAAAAATATAAAAACACCTCTATAATGTAGTTGGCGGCGAAAGTCGACTAACTGCATTCAGAGGTGTTTTTATGTCCGATGAAATTGTGTTTGATGTTCTATGCACAAAAGTGCTGGATGCATTACGGGCTCTGGGGCTTGGTAAGTTCAGCATACGAAACTACTACTACGAAGGGATGTGGCCAATCATAAAGGTCTACCGTTCCGAGGGGGTGATATTTTATAGTGCTGCATTTACAAATGAAATTGTGAATCGTTTTCACTTGGATCATGAAAATGGTTTGGTAGCCGACCGGATCTGGGCAAAAGTCAGAAAGGCATCCATTCTCTTCGAGGAGTATGTTCAAACCGGAAAAATAGTCTGGAAACGTGTTAGACCTGATCCGAAAATTTCCTTAGCTCCGTACTATCACGAACTCCTGCGTAGATTCTGTCAACATGAAGCGAATACGCGGGCCATTGGATTTGAGAGCTTACGGGACGAGGAGAATGTCTGCCGCAAATTCTTTGCATACCTCGATGCCAGCGGTTGCCATACTTGCCAAGATATTAATTTAGTAAATGTCAACGCTTTTCTGCTGTTCATCGCATCTCAACGAAAATCGAGCATGGACAGAGTGTGCAACACATTGAAACATCTGAGCGCATACTTGGTGTCCATACAAAACTGCTGCGATTTCAGCGCCGCATTGACTACTCGTCCCGCGCCCCGAAAGAAACTGCGGCCTGCCTTTTCCGCAAAAGAGGTTCACACCGTCGTGGATGCAGCGGCAAAAAATCCGTCCTTATCGCTCCGCGATACTGCGATGTTTGCTGTTGCCGCCAGTTTGGGACTGAGAGCTGGGGACATTGTTCGCTTAACGCTCTCGGACATTGACTGGATTCATCATGAAATACGCTTCGTACAGAACAAAACCGGAGTGGAACTGCACCTTCCTCTCGAAGCATCGGTAGGAAACGCCATTGCGAACTATATTCTTCACGAGCGGCCCAAAACGCAGTCCCCAGCTCTCTTTGTGCGTTCCCGTATTCCTTTTGACTTCATGACTTCGACTGCTGCGGGAGACCGGCTCAGAAAATATATGAAACTCTCAGATGTTGAGTATACTCCGGGCGATGGAAAAGGCTTTCACAGTTTCAGAAGGTATGTTGCCAGTTCCATGATAAACCAAGAAGTACCGATCGATACAGTGAAAGAAATCTTAGGGCATACGCAGATTGGCTCCATGAAAGCATATATGCGGATCAGCCGGGACAAGCTCGCAATGTGTGCACTCGGACTTGACGGTATTGAGGTTGTCCAGGAGGCTTTGTTATGAGATCTGCATTCACCGGGGCATTTGCGCCCTATATTTGCGGCTTGATTGAAAAGAAACAAGCCCTCGGCTATGACTACCACGGAAGTGCGTGCATTCTTCGAACTTTTGATGAATTCTGCCGTGAGCAATTTCCGAACGAGACCTGCTTGACTGCGGAGTTAGCCATGAAATGGGCTGAACAGTTCAAGACCGAGAAAAATCTGTCCAGATTGAATAGGGTATCTGTGATTCGGGAGCTCGCTAAATACATGAATAGTGTAGGAGAACAGGCTTATCTTTTACCACTTCAACTCACGAAGAAAAGCGGACGCCATATCCCCTACATTTATTCAAAGGAAGATTTGTCTAAGTTGTTCAAGGAAATAGATTCTCTGCAGCCCAGCCTTAGAGCACCCACAAAGCATCTGGTGGTATCTGTAATATTTCGCTTGATCTACTGTTGCGGTCTCAGACCCGTAGAAGCCAGACGGCTCCGAAGAGAGGATGTCAACTTGTTTGATGGGACGGTGAATATCCTTGAATCGAAAGGACATAAAGACAGAATCGTTGTCTTGTCCGAAGATATGCTTGAACTGTGCAGGAATTATGACCTGCGCGTAGAGAAGATATACCCTCACCGCAAATATTTCTTCCAGAGTCCAAGTGTCCGAGGTGACGGAATGTACTCAATGGAGTGGATTATTCCGACATTCAGAAGGTTCCTTCAGACGGCAGGCATATCCGGATACGGTGAGGTCCGGCCCAGACTTTATGACCTGCGGCATACATTTGCAACACATCGGCTGTACCAGTGGGTAAAGGAAGGAAAAGATATAAATGCCTGCCTTGCGTATTTGAGCGGGTATATGGGCCATTCAAATCTCGAGAGCACGGCATATTATATTCATCTTCTTCCAACGCTTTATACCGACTTGCCAGAACTGCGTCTTGATAGTTCCCTTGAAATGGAGGCAGATTTATGCGACTGAAAGACGAGAAATTCTATAAAACGGTAAGGGACTTCCTTGACATCTACTTGATCAAGCATAGAGGCTATAGCTTAAATACTCAGAAATCGTATCGAGAGGCAATAAATCTTCTTCTCCTTTATTTTAAAACGGAACTGGGGCTTGAATATGCCAGTATTGGGTTCGAGGACATCACTTACTCAAATATAACCGGTTTTCTCGAATGGCTCTCAAAATCCAGAGGATGTTCTCCAGCAACGGTAAATCTGCGTTTGATGGCAATTCGTTCTTTCACAAAATATGCAGGGATATTAGATTCCGGCAAAATCTATATGCAGGTCGAAGTCGGCAATATTTCTGTTCGGAAAACTCCGGGAAAAGTCGTGGAGTTTCTGACGGCTCCTGCATTGGAAACTCTTTTTGAGCAGCCCAACCGCTTCAAGACGAATGGATACCGTGACTTCTGCTTTATGCGGTTGATGTACGACACCGCAGCACGTTGCCAGGAACTGGTGGATGCAAAAATTCATGATTTGAGCATTCGAAAGACTCATGCAACAATCTGCCTTACTGGAAAGGGAAATAAACTGCGAATAGTTCCAATCTCCCCCTCTGTGGTTGAATTGCTCAAAACTTATCTGGATAAAGCACATCCGACCGAGCAAAGGCAGAGTGATGACTATCTTTTCTTTACAACGCATCATGGTCGCAAAAGCAGAATGTCCACCGATGCCGTTAATCTCTTTATGAAAAAATATGGTGAAATGGCAAGGCGGGCTTGTCCTGAAGTGCCAGAACGAGTACATCCACACCAACTTAGGCATTCCCGTGCCATGCATCTGTATCGTGCCGGGATGCCGCTTGTCCTCCTCTCGGAGTTCCTTGGGCATGCCGACGTCAACACAACCCGGATCTATGCATGGGCCGATACTGAGATGAAGCGGCAGGCAATTCAAAAGGTATCCAAGGTCACAGAGGGAGATACTATTGAACCAATATGGGCAAACGATGAGGAGTTGATAAAGCGCCTTTATGGTTTGGCTTGATTTTACCACATTTTAATCGTGTTCACAATGCGGCGACCAGATCATAGCTGGTCGCCGCAAATTTATTATCCGGAGGTTTTAACATGAATTACAGCAGCAAAAACACTATCTCGCAACAAAAAGCCGATGGCCCATCTGACTTCCTCGGGATAACTCAATCCTCGGGATTAGACATACATGAACTGATCCGGGCACTGTGGGGAGAACGGTATCTCCTCGCTTCGGAGACTCTGGAGGAGGCGGCAGGACCGGCGCTTCGGGAACTGGCCCGGCCCTGGGATGGAGACAGGCCCTTTTCTCATTTCGTCCCATTCCTGAACCGGCCGCACCATACTCTGGAACTGATCCAAAAGCAGATCGGAACCATGCTGACCCACGGGACGCAGAGTAAGCTGGATCGGCTGCGGGATAAGGCGGCCCTGTTCCTGCGGGAGCAGAGGGACATGATCTTTTATGCAGCAGAGGATTCGCATGGAGGCACAATGCTGTGCGCCACCACGCCGAATCTGACTGACCAGCTTCGGCAGACGCTCTGGCGGCAGCAAAAGCCCATGATCCTGACCTCCGGTACCCTGGCAGTGGGAGAGGACTTCCGACGGTTCAAGGAAGCGACGGGCCTGCTGACAGACAGCCGTGTGCGGGAGTCTGTCAGCCCCTCGCCCTTTGCGTACAGCAAGAACTGTCTGCTGTATGTTTCCCGCCTGTCCGCCCATCAGGAGGCCGGACAATACTACGACAGCCTGACGGGGGAGATCGCCGCTCTGCTGCATGCGGCCCACGGTCATGCCCTGGTGCTGTTTACCTCCTATGCTGCCATGTCTGCGGTGAAGGAGCGCCTGCGGGAGAAGGAACTGGCCTATCCGCTGTTCACCCTGGGGCGCAATGCGGTACACACCACAAAGCAGTTCAAGAGCACGCCCGGGGGTGTCCTGTTGGCTACAGGAGCCGCCTGGGAGGGGTTCGACTTCCCTGGGGACTGTGTGTCTCTGCTGATAATCCCTAAGCTGCCATTCCCGATCCCGGACGCACTGAAGGAGAAAGAGCGGGAGCAATACCCTACCCTCCATGCATTCCTGCGGGGCGTCGTGGTGCCGGAGATGCAGATCAAATTGAAGCAGGGCTTTGGCCGGGCCATCCGCCTGGAGACAGATACCTGCGTGGTGGCCATTCTGGATGAGCGGGCCGCCAGAGACCAGCGTTATTGGAAGGACGTACTGGCCGCCCTGCCAGAGATGCCAGTCACTCAGAATATCCATCAGGTGGAGGCGTTTATCCGCAGCGTCAAGCCGGGCAGCTACTTCCAGGAGGGGGCGGCATGATCAATGCCAAGACAGAACTGCAGTATCAGATCGCCCTGGGTATCTTGATGCAGATGAAAGCGGCGGGCTTCGTAACAGAGGATGAAACAGAGAGTATCCGGCGTCTGGCCATGGAAAAATACCACCCTGTAACTGTTCAGGAATAGTGTTGGATATTGCCTGAAAGGTGTGGTAGTGTTGTCGCTGCAGGACCAGAGATATTTGCAGAAAGGCGGGAAACTACATGGAGTATCTCTACTATGCCGAACAAAAGTATATGTATGCAGGATATGTAGAGGCCAGGATCTTGACTGCTCAAGAGGCAGAAAACCTTGGTTACGAGGACGGCTATGTTGAATCCAGAGATAACTGTAAGGTCTATGTGGATGGCTTTGACAGCGAAATGGCTGTACGCAAACATTTGGAAGATTTAACAGACTGCCATATCATAAATTTACAGAATTAGGGAATTGGATACGGCTTGAGCCAGTATTGCAATCAACCAATGACTGTTCGGGAATAGAACTGGATATTGCCCGAAAGGTGTGGCAGTGTTGTCGCTACCAAAGAGTAGAGAGGATGAAATAGAATGGACGGACAGAAAAACGCGCCATTGAATGTGGCAGTATACTGCAAAGCCGGGTTCAGCGAATATGCCCTGGAAATCCAAAAGCAGCGGGCCACGGCGGTCATCCAGGAACATGATGATTGGAAACTCGTGGCCACATATACAGACTTCGGCACAGGCCCTCAGTTCAATAGGAGGCCCAACTTCAAAATGATGATGGCTGACTGTAGGAAAGGGCTGATCGACAAAATCCTGGTCAGATCCATATCCACACTGGCACGGGACGTCTGGAGCTGTATGAAAGTCCTGCGGGAACTCTCCGCGCTTGGCGTTACCATCCGGTTTATGGATGAGAACATCGATACGGAGACTGACAGCTGGTGGATGGAGTTCCTGAACATCTACAGCGCATTGAGTGCTGTGGGGCATGAAGAAGTAGGGGCGGCAGAAACATCAGATATTGTTCCTGCACTCCAATAACAGGCAGCAGAAGGGCTGGCGAAAGGAGGATCTGACAGCGTGGCAGCAAATGTGACAGTAATTCCACCCAGAGCAGTGCGCCCAGATGTCTTGCGCGTTGCGGCCTATTGTCGAGTCAGCTCTGACTCCGCCGATCAGCTCCACTCCTATGCGGCCCAGATCCGTTACTATACGGATCTGATCCAGAACCATGATGGCTGGGATTTGGTGGATGTCTATGCCGATGAGGGCATTACGGGCACTCGGATGGACAAGCGGGAGGATTTCAACCGCCTGATGGCGGACTGCCGGAAGGGAAAGATCGACAAAGTGCTGATCAAATCCATCTCCCGCTTCGCCCGCAACACCCGCGACTGCCTGGCCTCTCTTCGGGAGCTGTTTCGCCTGGGCGTATCCGTCCTGTTTGAAAAAGAGAACATTGATACCGGAACGCTCACCACCGAACTGATGGTGAGCGTTTCCAGCTCTCTGGCCCAGCAGGAGTCCGTCTCCATCTCCCAGAACCAGCAGATGAGTTATCAGAGGAGGATGGAGCGGGGGGAGTTTATCACCTGTACGGCGCCGTATGGATATCGAATGCCAGATGGGAAGAACCTTGTCATTGAGGAGAGTGAGGCCAGAGAAGTTCGGTGGATGTTTCAGGCTTATTTGGACGGAAACAGTGTGAAACGGATCGCTGAGGAGATGAACCGTAAAGAAGTCCATAATTCCTGGAAACGAGGAGTGTGGTATGAGCGGCTGATCCGCAAGATGCTTTCCAATGAAAAATATGTGGGGGATTCCCTGTGCCAAAAGACATATACAGCCAATACCTTCCCATTTGTCAAAAAAACCAATCACGGAGAAGTTGATCAATACTATATTGAAAACACGCACCCGGCCATCATATCACGGGAGACTTTTGATAAAGTGCAGAATTTACTGAAAAAGCGTGCGGAGCGCCGCCCATCATCCAGACAGAGAACGCCGTTGTCCCTAAAGGTCATCTGCGGAAACTGCAGATCGGTATATATGCGGCGAGTCAATAAAAGCGGCCACACGACATGGGTGTGCAGAAAACATGACCGCAACGCAATTGACTGTCCCAATGGCAGAGTCCCGGAGACAGAGCTATATGGGGCCTTCGTGAGGATGTACAACAAGCTGAAGCGCAATACGGGAGTTGTCCTGCTGCCGGCCATAAAACAGATGGAAGAACTCAGAGACGTGATCCAAAGGGGCAATCCCGCTATGCTGGCCGTGAACAAGGCCATTGCCAAGGCAAGTGAGCAGAGCTATAACATCAGCAAGCTTTAGACAGCCGGGCTGTTGGACACTGATGCCTGCACTGCTAAGTTTAATGAGATCAGCGCACAGCTGGCGAAGCTGCGGGCAGAACGGCGCAGATTGTTGGAAAATGATGACATAGACGATGCCATCGATGCCCTTCAAGAGACGGTTGACCTTGTCCGGCATGGGCCGGAACGCCTGATGGAATTCGACGAGGGCCTGTTCCTCAGCCTGGTGGAGCGGATCGTCGTGGAGTCCCAGACCTGCGTCCGCTTCCGGCTGCAGGGAGGCATTGAGCTGAAAGAGCTGCTGAAGGAGACTGGAAGATGAGTAACCGAAAAATATTGTACGGATATCAGATTCGGGATGGTGAGATCGCCGTTGTAGAGGAGGAGGCGATCCTCGTGCGAAGGGTATTCTCCCTTTACATCGGCGGTCTGTCCTATCAGAAAATTTCAGATCTTCTCAATAGGGAGGAGATCCCGTACAGCCAGGAAGCGCCAGCCTGGAATAAGCACAAGGTCAAACGGCTGCTGGAGAACCCCCGCTATACAGGCCAAGATGGATACCCTGCCATCATTGATAAAGTGGGGTTTGAAGAGACGCAATCGCATATTCATGAAAAGACGGCGGGATACGCACCTAAAACCGAGCGACCCGTATTGCGATTGAAGCGGTACCTGCGTTGTTCGAAGTGCGGCGCCCCTCTGCGTCGGGTGGCTGGAAAAAATCACAGAGCGGACATGCTGTACCTCAAGTGTAGTGAATGCGGTGCTATGGTCACCATTCCGGATGAAATGTTGCTGGAGGATGTCACACATCAGGTAACGGAACACGATGCTCCCAGCCAGGAGCCCTATCAGCCCTCCGAAGAAGTGATCCGCCTGACCAACGCCATCAACCGTGGACTGGAGCACCCAGACCACCCGGAGGAACTGGTCTCCCTTATTCTGCAGGGTGCCGCGGCCCGCTATGACTGCTGCCCCGCAGCTATTCCATCTGAACGAGAAAACCACCCGCTGGATGTGGATTGGAACCGCATCCGGCAGGTGGTTTCTCATATTACCATCTCGGCAGAAAATATGGTGGCTGTCACCTTCCGATAAGCCGCCAGGAAAGGAAAAGACATGGAACAGGCATTGGAACGTCGTGTACGTATTATCCCGGCGACAAAGAAGGTCACCGATCCAAGAACCTCACAACATGGCAAACAGCGAGTAGCGGCTTACTGCAGAGTGAGCACCAACAATAAGGAACAGATCAACAGCTATGAGGCACAGAAAGCCTACTATACACAGAAAATCGAGGAAAACCCCGATTGGGAGTTGGCCGGCATCTTTGCAGACAAAGGACTTTCCGGTGCCAGCATGAAGAAACGGGATAATTTTAACAAGATGATTGCCGCCTGCAAGCGGGGAAGGATCGATACCATTCTTACCAAATCCCTCTCCCGATTTGCCCGGAATACGGTGGACTGCCTGGAGACGGTTCGGATGCTACGGGCTCGTGGTATCGGGGTTATCTTTGAGAAAGAAAACATCAATACCCTTACGGAATCCAGTGAGTTTCTCATCACCTTGTTTAGTGGCTTTGCTCAAGCCGAGATCGAGTCCCTCAGCAAAAATGTGACTTGGGGCAAAGAAAAGAGCCGAGCGGCGGGAAATGTGCCCTTTCAGTACAAAAAGCTGCTGGGGTATCGAAAAGGTGAGGACGAGAAGCCAGAGATCGACCCAGATGAAGCAAAGACGGTGCTTCGGATTTATCGCCGCTATCTGGATGGATGCAGCTTGTCCCAGATCAAACAAGAGCTGGAGGCAGATCGCATTCCTACTGCCCAAGCCGTCCAGCGATGGTCCTATCAGGTGATCCACAATATCCTGACAAATGAGCGGTATATCGGGGATGCCATGCTGGGAAAGACATTCTCGACTGGCTGTATTAACGGACAGGTAAAACAGAATACTGGGGAACGGCTGCAGAGTTATGTGGAGAATAATCACCCTGCGATCATCCCCAGGGAAATGTTTTATCGGGTCCAAGAGGAGATGGCGCGCAGGGCCAGCAAGCGGAAGGTCATGCAGCGGCACGGCAAGACAGAGCTGGGCAAATACTCCGCCAAATACGCCCTCTCCGAACTCCTGGTATGTGGGGAGTGCGGTACGCCCTATAAACGGTGTACCTGGGCCAGAAACGGGAAGAAGCGCATTGTGTGGCGATGTATCTCTCGCCTGGAATTCGGAACGAAATACTGCCATAGCTCTCCGACCTTGGATGAGGAAAAACTGCATCAGGCGATCCTGGAAGCCCTGAATGAGTTTGCCCAGGCGGACAGTGAGGTCAAGGAGGATATGCTGAATTTTACCCAGCTGGTTTGGGCGGGCCAGGAGGCGGAGGGTACAAGCCTGATTTCCCTGAAACAGCGTCTGGGGGACATTACAGCGGAGCAGGCGCTGTTGCTGGACAGGGTGCTGGAGAATATGGACGACCCGGACCTCAACGCCCAGCTCAAGGCCCTTATGGACGAAAAGCAGGCGGTGCAGGATCAGATCCAGGCCATGGAGCAGGAGGCTGCTCAAAGCGAGAATCGGATGTCCCGTATGGCGGAGCTGCGGGAATGGATGGCCAAGCTGGGGGTTAACACGGAATACAACGACGAGCAGGTGCGCATGGCGGTGGAGCGGATCACAGTGGTGGACGCGGAGACCATTCACATCAAGTTTCGGTATCCGGGATTGGAAATGGACAAGAAGCTGAGCTGAGAGGAGAATACGGAAACATGGCACTATTTCTAACAGGCGATACGCATGGAGATTTCAGAAGATTTCTGCCTGAGAACTTCTATGAACAAGAAAGGCTGACCAAGGAGGATCTCGTTCTGATTTGCGGAGACATGGGCGGCGTGTGGTATGGAGATTGCCGGGATGACGAGGGACTGGACTTCCTCGAGAGCCGGCCCTTTACCACGCTGTTCGTGGCAGGGAACCACGAAAACTATGACGCCCTGCGGACCTATCCGCTGGAGGACTGGCGCGGCGGGAAGATCCGGCGTATCTGCCCCTCTGTACTCCTGCTGGAGCGCGGACAGGTGTTTGACCTAAATGGGAAACAGATTTTCACCATGGGAGGGGCCAGCAGCCACGACATCCAGGGTGGCATCCTGGAACCGGACGATCCCTTGTTTCTCCTGAAATTTCATGCGCTGGAAGCCAGAGGAACACCATTTCGGGTTAACCACCGATCCTGGTGGAAGGAGGAACTGCCAGGCCCAGAGGAGTATCTCGAAGCGCGAAGAAACCTAGACAAGGCGGGCTGGGAGGTGGACTATATCATCACGCATTGTGCTCCTACCAGCATCCAGAATGATCTGCTCCGGGAAAGGTCAAAACCGGACGAACTCACGGACTTCCTGGAGGAGGTGCGGCAGCGATGCCGGTTCCGATACCACTTCTTCGGACATTACCATGGTGACGGCATCATCCAGAAACGATTTGTGATGCTGCATAAGCAGATCCTGCGGTTGAAATAGAGCAAGGGGGACGATCTTACATATCGTCCCCCTTGCTCTGTTCCAGACCGACAAATCAGGAGGAGCAACCTATAATATCAGCGCGATTTGTACTATACAAAACAGGCGGAAAATGATGCGACACTGACAAGGTAAGGGGTTTGAATGCCCCTGCCTGACCTGAACAATGAGTCGTCATTGTTCAGGATAGGTGGAGCCATTTTATACCCGAAACCCTTGC
>PPYE01662615.1_pt1 | contig 17200 bp, 16 predicted proteins | sample 1559881 | NCBI WGS metagenome assembly PPYE01 (sample SAMN08240022, study PRJNA423297) | Human gut metagenome, whole genome shotgun sequencing project. | reverse complement strand
CCCCTCCGGCGAGAATGGGCCGGACAGCCTCAGCAGCCTGCTCCGGCATCTGCTGGACCAGTTTCACCTGAGCAGTGTGGATTCCGGGGACCTGCTGCTGTTGGCCATCCTCTTCTTCCTCTTCCGGGAGGGTGCGGACGAAGAGCTGCTGGTGGCCCTGGGCCTGCTGCTGATCTTGTAAATGACAGAAAAAACACGCCGCAAGCACAGAATGCTTGCGGCGTGTGGCGCAGAAGGAGGGATTTGAACCCTCGCGGCGTTTTTTAGACACCCTACTCCCTTAGCAGGGGAGCCCCTTCGGCCTCTTGGGTACTTCTGCAGATACGATATTCACTGATTAAAGATGTGGCGGAGAGAGTGGGATTCGAACCCACGGACGCTTGCGCGTCGCCGGTTTTCAAGACCGGTTCCTTCAACCGCTCGGACATCTCTCCATCATGGAAAGGCGCCATCCGTCGGACGCCTGATTATTATACTATATCGATTGGCGATTTGTCAACAATCTGCTCCCATTTTTATTTTTTTAATTTTTTTCATTTTAGGGGTTGCATTTCCAGAAACAGTATGCTATTATAAGTGAGCTGACTTCGAGCAGCACATTTCCGGGTGTGGCGCAGTTGGTAGCGCGCTTGACTGGGGGTCAAGAGGCCGTGAGTTCAAGTCTCGCCACTCGGACCAATCGAAGCATCCAAATTGGATGCTTCGATTTTTTTACTTTCACCGACATCTCCCCTGGCTTGTTTGTGACTGGCCGCACACATTGCCCGCTCGGCAATGTGTGCGGCCTTATTGTTCAGAATATACCGGCGGAAACAAACACAGCATCCATGTTGTACAGATTGCGGCGGGCGTCTTCTGATTCGCAGTCCCCCCCTGCTCTTCCGCTGCCGACCTAGCTGTCCGGAGATTGCATGCCATGACCGGCCATCTAAAGATTTCCCCATTTTGAAACTTTTTTCGACAAACCGGCGTCTATTAGGTAGAGCAGAACCAAAAGCAACAGATCACATAGGCGCCCGAGGAGGACTCCCATGGTTTATACAAATGATAGAGCCGCAGACGTACATAGCTCAAAAGGGTGGCGTAGAAAGCGCTCCCGCAGACTGCGCTGGCCTTTGAAGCTTTTCTGCATGTGTCTGGTATTGTCTGCCGTGGTTTTGACTATACGCACAGTGAGATCCTTTTCCGCCCCCATGTCTGCGTTGGAGCCTGCGGAACAACTGACGGAGCAGCACCCGGAGTCTTCGCTGCAGGAACCCGATGCCCTGCCGCCGGTCGAGCTGAATCCGGCCCCCCAGTCCGGCGCCGTTACTCCGGATGACTGGCAGATCCTGCTGGTGAACCGCTGGAACCCTTTGCCCGATGGATACACGTTTGAACGGACAAAGCTGAAGTATGGCCACTCGGTGGATTCCAGAGCATACCCGGATCTGCAGGAGATGATGGACGACTGCCGGGCAGCGGGATTGGACCCGGTGATCTGCTCGTCCTACCGGACACAGGCCAAGCAGCAGGAGCTGTACGAAAACAAGCTCCAGCGTTTGATAGAAGAGGGATATTCATACGAAAACGCCGTCACGGAGGCTGGAACTGTGGTAGCCGTGCCGGGCACCAGTGAGCACCAGACGGGCCTGGCCCTGGACATTGTAGACGCCTCCTATCAGATTTTGGACCAGGGGCAGGAGGACACCCTGGTCCAGCAGTGGCTGATCGAGCACAGCTGGGAATACGGTTTTGTCCTGCGCTATCCCAACGCCAAAAGCGAGATCACAGGCATTATCTATGAGCCCTGGCACTACCGCTATGTGGGCCGGGAAGCCGCCCGGGAGATGACGGAGCTTGACCTGTGCCTGGAGGAATACGTAGACTGGCTCTCCGCCCAGTGAGCCATCGTATATATGCAAACGACGCCTTGGACAGATACGATGTCCAAGGCGCTGTTTTGTCATGGTTCGTCGTGCTCACTGCCGTCTGGCCGTGCGGTAATCGTCGCCGGGCCGGTAGAAGGGACAGTCCCGTGTGCCGCCACGGAGAAACCGCTCCATTTCGTCCTCGTCCAAGTCCGCTTCGCAGACGTAAGCCGCCAGTTCCTCGTCGTAGTCGTAGTAGACACACTCCTCGCAATTTGCCGACATGCTCTCTCCTCCTCACAGCAGGACGGCGTACAGGCCGTCCACGTCCAGTCTTTCCCGGATCACCAGGGCCTCCAGATCCGCCCGGGCCGACGGCGGCGCAGACCAGCACATCCCGCAGCCGGCGGTGATGCTCCGGGGCACCGGAATCAGCCGCCCCGGCAGCCCCGCCATCCGGCAGGCCCGCTCCATGGCCATGGCCCCGGTGGTGGTGGCGAAAGTTACCACGAACCGCTCCTCTTTTTTCCGCATGGTCAGACTGCCTCCGCTGCCAGGATACGGACCGCCTCTGCAGCCGCGTCGGTCTCTGCCTCTGTATTGAAATAGGACCAGGAGAACCGCACCGCGCCCTGGTCCTCGGTCCCCAGCGCCCGGTGGAGCCGGGGGGCGCAGTGGGCGCCGGGCCGGGTGGCGATCTCAAACCGCTCCGCCAGCTCGTCCGCCACCTCCGAGGAGTCCAGATCAGCGATATTCAGGGACACGATAGGCGCCCGGAACTGTACAGCAAAATTCCCATACACTTTTACGCCAGGAATGGTTCTAACGGTTTCATAGAACCGCCGGGCCAGGACGGACTCGTGCGTGCGGACTGCGTCCCAACCGGTACGCTTCAGAAACGCCAGAGATGCTCCCAGGCCGGCAATACCATGGCTGTTGAGGGTCCCCGCCTCCAGCCGGGTGGGATAGGCCTCCGGCTGGGTCTCAGAGTAGCTCTGGACGCCGGTGCCGCCCACGGCAAAGGGGCGAATCTCCACCCCCGCTCCCACACAGAGCCCGCCGGTGCCCTGGGGGCCCATCAGGCTTTTGTGGCCGGTGAAGCACACCACGCTGATGTGCTGCCGTTCCATGTCAATGGGAAATACCCCTGCGGTCTGGGAGGCATCCAGAATGAACAGAAGCCTGTGCTTCTGGCAGAAGTTCCCCACCCGCTGGATGTCCATCAGATCCCCCGTCAGGTTGGAGCCGTGGGTGCACACCACTGCCTTTGTATTCGGCCGCAGGAGCCGCTCAAAGTCCTCATAGTCGATCCGCCCCTGCCGGTCTGCCGGGACGAAGTCCACCGCCCCTCCCTGCGCCCGCAGTCTGTACAGCGGACGCAGAACCGAGTTATGCTCCAGATCTGTGGAGATCACATGGTCCCCCGCCCCCAGCAGGCCGGAGATGGCGATGTTCAGCGCCATGGTGGAATTGGGCGTGAAGGCCACACGGTCCGCCCGGGAACAGCCGAAGAGAGCCGCCAGCGCCTGACGGACGCCGTAGATGCTCCGGGCCGCCTCCAGGGCCTCCGGATGGGTGCCCCGGCCGCTGTTACCGTAGTCATTCATGGCCGCGGCCACCGCCTCTGCCACACCGGGAGGCTTGGGCCGGGTGGTGGCGGCGTTGTCCAGGTAGATCATGGCTTGATGACCTTCCCGGCATTGGCCAGGGCCTCCACAATGGCGTACATATTCGTGACGCCGCCCACAGCCAGCTTCTCCGCCAGACCGTAAAAGTTCAGGCAGGTGCCGCAGGTGAGGATCTCCACTCCCTGGGCCTCCATATTCCGCAGGTCCTCCAGAGATTCGGAACCCTCCACCGTCAGCTTGGCACCACCGTTATAGAACAGGACGGTCCTGGGCAGCCGGGGCAACTGGCTCACGGCAAAAAGGAAGCTCTTCATCAGCAGCTTCCCCAGTTCGTCGCTGCCCCGTCCCATGGTCTCTGAATCCACGGCCACCACCAAGTCGCCCCGGGCGTCCGGAACACAGGTCAGAGCAGGTTCCTCCGCCGGGGCATCTCCCACCGGCTCCGCCACTTCCATGGTTACCACAAACAGGTGCTCTCCCTTCTTCTCCGCCTGGACCGGCAGGTGGTTCCCCGCCGCCATGCGGGTCAGGTTCTGCACCGCGATCTCATTGTCCACCCGGACCTCCAGCGTTCCCGGCTCTCCCAGCTCCCGCAGGGCTTTCGTGGCCTTCACCACCGGAATGGGGCACGGCTCCCCCACAGCGTCCACGATCACAGTTTTCATCTTGTTCTCCTCTCCCCGCCCCTCGGCGGCTGTGTGTTTCATCCGTTCGCCTGCGGCAGGACGGAGGATTTAGAGCCCGTCCCCAGGCGATCTTTCCGTCTGCATACCGCTCGACCACCAGACTAACGCTGCCCGCGCGCACAGAATCATCATCCGGACCGGCAGGGACAGTTCCGCTGCGGAGCGGTTGCCGCTCCTTCTAGGCGGGTCGGCACTCTACGGCCATTGTATCGTCTCTTTCTTGTAAAAGCAAGGGATGTTTTTTGAAAAGAACATCGCTCTGCCTGTCTGTTTGGGAAAATCAAGGACTGTTTTTCCGTTTTTTGGGCAAATTTCTTGACAGAGACATGGACGTGCTCGTAAAATAGGACACATCTATGGCACCGCAAAATTCGACGCGGTAGAGTTTATGAAGATTTGAGGCTGTTGATATGAAGACCCCCTTTGTCACAAAGGACCAGCTGGAGGCCATCGCCGCCCAGTACCCCACCCCGTTCCACATCTATGATGAGCAGGGCATCCGGGAGAATGCCCGCCGCCTGCGGAAGGCATTTGCCTGGAATCCCGGCTACCGGGAGTATTTCGCCGTGAAGGCCGCTCCCACCCCTGCCTTGCTGAAGCTGCTGCACGAGGAGGGCTGCGGCTGCGACTGTTCCTCCATGACGGAGCTGATGATCTCGGAGCGGTGCGGCATCACCGGTGAGAACATCATGTTCTCCTCCAATGATACCCCGGCGGAGGAATTCCAGATGGCGGACCGGCTGGGCGCCATCATCAACCTGGACGATCTGACGCTGGTGGACTATCTGGAGCGGTCCATCGGCCATGTGCCGGAGAAAATCTGCTGCCGCTACAATCCCGGCGGCGTGTTCACCCTGGGCGAGACCCGGGAGGGCTTCCAGGTGATGGACAATCCCGGCGACGCCAAGTACGGCATGACCCGCGCCCAGATCGCGGAGGCATTTACCCGCCTTTCCGCCATGGGCGCCAAGGAGTTCGGCATCCACGCCTTCCTGGCCTCCAACACCCTGTCTAACGACTACTACCCCGCCCTCGCCCGCATTCTCTTCCAGCTGGCAGCGGAGCTGAAGGCGGAGACCGGCGTCCATATCACCTTCATCAACCTCTCCGGCGGCGTGGGGATCCCCTACCGTCCGGAGCAGCCTGCCAATGATATCGCCGTCATCGGCGAGGGAGTCCGCCGGGCCTATGAGGAGGTGCTGGTGCCCGCCGGGATGGGTGACGTGGCCCTGTATACCGAGCTGGGCCGCTTCATGACCGGTCCGTACGGACATCTGGTCACCCGGGCCATCCACGAAAAGCACATCTATAAGGAGTACATCGGCGTGGATGCCTGTGCCTGCAACCTGATGCGTCCGGCCATGTACGGGTCCTACCACCATATCACCGTGATGGGCAAAGAGGACCAGCCCTGCGACCATAAGTATGACATCGCCGGCAGCCTCTGCGAGAACAATGACAAGTTCGCCGTGGACCGGATGCTGCCCAAGATCGACATGGGGGACCTGCTGGTGATCCACGACACCGGCGCCCACGGCTTCTCCATGGGCTACAACTACAATGGCAAGCTCCGCTCCGCCGAGCTGCTGCTGAAGGAGGACGGCTCCGTGGAGCTGATCCGCCGGGCGGAGACGCCGGAGGACTATTTCCGCACATTGGTCTGGTGAGGAAACCGCCCAGTCCCGCAGCAACGGATCAAAATCAAAAGCGCCACCGCTCCTGCGGTGGCGCTTTTTCTGTTTTTGTCAGGCGGAGGCACCTGTCTGGTCTTCAGCAGTGAAGTAGACGAAGAAAGTCTCGCCGGTGCTCTCCTCCCCGGAGTCATCCACAAACTGCTCCAGATAAGCGATGGAGAAGTCCGTAAAACCGGAGGGTACCTCATAGACCAGTTCGCCGCTGCGCTCCTCGTCCACGGCCATGGGATATGTACCGGGCAGCTGGTTCTCCCCCACCGGCTCCACTTCCGTATAGGTCTCCATGTCTGTGGTGATGGGATAGGCATAGGCGTCATCGCCGTCGTCCCACTGGACCTGGAAATCAGTGTCATACATCTCAATGCTCTGCTCGAAGGTGTTCTTTACGGTGATGTCCGCCACCAGCAGTACGTTCCCCTCCCCAGGGGTACGGCCCGCGTAGTCGCTGGTAAGGTATGCGCTGTTGACTGTGAAATCAAAGAAGTAGGTCTCCATGGTGTCGCCGGTGCGGCCCTCGCTGGAGCCGCTTCCGCCGCAGGCGGTCAGCCCCAGTGCCATCACCACAGCCGCCGCCAATGCAAACAGTCTCTGTTTCATTTCACTCTCTCCCTTGCCAAAAAATAGATCCGGGCCTCCGCCGCCCCCGGCAGAACGCCCCACGACCAATCTCAGTGTACCATGGCGCCCAGCCGGGCGCAACTGCCGTTCAAAAAAATTTTTCTCAGCGCGGGGGCTTCCCTTTGTGCACCTTTATCGGGTGGGGATGATCTCGATCCAGTATCCGTCGGGATCTGTCACAAAATAGATCCCCATGGCAGGATTCTCAAAGCAGATGCAGCCCATGGCTGCATGCTTGGCGTGGGCCGCCTCATAGTCCTCTGCCCGGAGGGCCAGATGGAATTCGCACTCCCCCAGGTCATACTTCTGGGGATGGTCCCGCAGCCATGTCAGTTCCAGGCGGAAGTCCGTCTTTCCATCCCCCAGGTAGACGATGATGAAGCTGCCGTCGGCCGCCGCCTTCCGCTCCCCCACCGGCTCCAGGCCCAGGGCCTCCTTGTAGAACGCAAGAGATTTGTCCAAATCCGCTACATTGAAATTGAAGTGATTGAATGTCAGCATAAGCTCCTCCTGATCGCCGGGGGCCCTCTGCCTCCGGCTTGGTTTGGGTTCAGTATAGCATTTCTGCCCCCTCCGGGGCAAGGCCCTTTCCAAACCCTGCCCGCCGCTTCTTCTTTTTATCCATGTTATACAATTTCCAGAGAAAAATTTGTCGGCTTTTGGCTTGTTTTATAGTTGCCTCCTAAAGTGCACGATGATAAACTTCTAATTGTTAGACAATGCTAACTTTTGAGGAGGAACGTTCCGATGACACTGGACAAGCTGCCCCTGGGGCAGGAGGCCGTCATCACGGCTGTGGGCGGCGAGGGCGCCCTGCGCTGCCGCCTGCTGGATATGGGGCTGATCCCGAAGACCCGCGTGCGGGTGGAGAAGGTCGCACCCCTGGGCGACCCGTTGGAGCTGCGGGTGCGGGGGTACTCCCTGTCCCTGCGGAAGGAGGACGCCGGGAAAATCGAAGTGGAGGTGGCCGGGACATGATTTTCGCACTGGCCGGCAACCAAAACTGCGGCAAGACCACGCTGTTCAACCAGCTCACCGGCTCCAACCAGCACGTGGGCAATTTCCCCGGCGTGACGGTGGATCAGAAGTCTGGCGCCATCCGGGGGGAAAAGGACTGCACGGTGGTCGACCTGCCGGGCATCTACTCCATCCGGCCCTATACGCCGGAGGAGATTGTCACCCGGGATTTCATCCTGAACCAAAAGCCCGACGGCCTCATTAATATCGTGGACGCCACCAATATCGAGCGGAACCTGTACCTGACGCTCCAGCTGATGGAGATGCGTATTCCCATGGTGCTGGCCCTGAACATGATGGATGAGGTCACCGCCGGCGGCGGCACCATCGACGTGAAGGGAATGTCCCAGGCATTGGGCATCCCGGTGGTGCCCATCTCCGCTGTGAAAAACCAGGGCGTGGACGAGCTTGTCAAGGTTGCCGTCCAGACTGCCCGGACCAAGACGCTGCCTACGGTGTACGACTTCTGCTCCCCCGGACCGGTCCACCGGTGCATCCACGCGGTGGTCCACCAGATCGAGGATCACGCGGAGGCTGCGGGCCTTCCCGTCCGATTCGCCGCCACCAAGCTCATTGAGGGAGACGAGGACATCGTGACCCGCCTGGCCCTGGACCAGAACGAGCTGGAGCTCATTGAGCACAGCGTCAAGGAGATGGAGGACGAGTGCGGCATGGACCGCAATGCCGCACTGGCGGATATGCGCTACACCTTCATCGAAACCATCTGCTCCGGCACGGTGGTGAAGTGCCGGGAGTCCCGGGAGCGGGCCCGCAGCGAGGCCATCGATCGGGTGGTGACCAACAAATACCTGGCCCTGCCGCTGTTCTTCGCCATCATGCTGGGCATCTTCTTCCTGACCTTTGAAGTCATCGGCGCCTTCCTGTCGGATCTGCTGGCCGCGGGGATCGATGCCCTCACCGCGGCGGTGGACAGCGGCCTCGCCGCCTATGGATTGAACCCCGTGGTCCACAGTCTGGTGATCGACGGCGTGTTCGCGGGAGTGGGCAGTGTACTGAGCTTTCTGCCCATCATCGTGGTGCTGTTCTTCTTCCTCTCCATTTTGGAGGACACGGGCTACATGGCCCGTGTGGCCTTCGTCATGGACCAGCTGCTGCGGAAGATCGGTCTCTCCGGCCGGAGCATTGTCCCCATGCTGGTGGGCTTCGGCTGCTCAGTGCCCGCCATCATGTCCACCCGGACACTGGCCTCGGAGCGGGACCGACGGATGACCATCCTGCTGACGCCCTTCATGAGCTGCTCTGCCAAGATCCCCATCTACGGCGTGTTTTCCGCCGCCTTTTTCCCGAATCATGCCGCCCTGGTGATGATCGGGCTGTACATCCTGGGTATCCTGGTGGGCATCGTGGCGGCCAAGGTGCTGGGCACCACAGTCTACAAGGGCAACCCCGTGCCCTTCGTCATGGAGCTGCCCAACTACCGCTTCCCCTCCGCCAAAAGCGTGTGGCAGCTGTGCTGGGACAAGGCCAAGGATTTTCTGACCCGAGCCTTCACCATCATCTTCGTGGCCACCATCATCGTCTGGTTCCTCCAGACCTTTGACACCCGGCTGAACCTGGTGGATGACAGCGCCGACAGTCTGCTGGCCACCGTGGGTGCCTGGATCGCCCCGCTCTTCGCTCCTCTGGGCTTTGCCGATTGGCGGGTCTCCACTGCCCTCATCACCGGGTTCATCGCAAAGGAGTCCGTCATCTCCACCCTTGGAATCCTTACCGGGTCCGGCGCGGATGTCAGCACCGCCGCCCTGGGGACGCTGTTCACCCCTGTCACTGCCGCCGGGTTCCTTGCCTTCACCCTGCTGTACACCCCCTGCGTGGCCGCCATCTCCGCAGTGAAGCGGGAGCTGGGCTCCGGCTGGAAGGCCGCCGGTGTGGCGTTGAGCCAGTGCGTGATTGCCTGGATGGTGGCCTTCCTGGTCTACCACATCGCGGCGCTGCTGCTGGGATAGAGGAGGCTGCCATGCTGGAAGTTTTGATCCTGGCGGCCCTGGGCATCTGGCTGGCGCTTGCCCTCCGTTCCTGCCTCCGCCGCAGAGGAAAGGGCTGCGGCGGCTGTGATGGCTGCTGTGACCGCTGCGGCGGTGCCTGCCGCAGCGACCGCCGCTGACATACCCCATATTGTCGGTAAAACGGCCCCGGCGGAATGTTCCGCCGGGGCCTTGCTGAAAAGAACCCCCGCCGGCTGTCTCCGGTGGGGGTTCGCCTCATGTGTCCAGCAGCACCGTGCCGTCCGGCAGGATAAACCGGTCTGTGGAGGGGGTGCTCAGATCTGCCGTCAGGGATGCCATGCGGTAGATGGTCTCCCCCTCCAACAGCCGCTCCGACGCTACCAGTAAGCCCGTCTCCACGCTGACCCAGTACCGTTGGGTGTAACCCTCCGGATCCTGGACCGTCTCCACGTAAATGCAGTTCACATCGGAGACGCTGCGGTAATCCGCGGCGGCGATATCTGCCATACCAGATATAAGTGATCTCCCCGTCGGTGATGGTGTGGCGAACCTGTCCGTCCGACAGGGAGCGGTCTGTCCGTGTCCAGCGGCCGCTGACCGTGACGGTGGTCTCAAAGGAACCGCTGCCGCCGTCCCACAGCTGCTCCACCCGGATCACCCGGCTGTACTGCCGCGGGCGGGTCAGCGTCTCAATGGCGGTCTGCACCGTCTCCGGCGTCACCGCGATCACTGTCAGGGCGTCACCGCCGGAGGCATTGGTATCATCCTCTGTCTGTCCGGGGGAGCTCCCCTCCTCCGGCAGCGTGATATGGGAGGAGCGGCGCAGACTGTTGCTGAACATCAGGATCAGAACCATCACCACCAGGACAATAAAGCCCGCGGTGATCCGGTTCAGCTTCCGTTTCTCCATCTCCGCCCTCCTCTCTCAGGGTGCCGTCCGCGGCAGGTCAGACGCCGAATTCTGCCGGCCGATCCCGCCGCAGGCCGAACTTCCACTCGATGGCATCGGCAATCCGGCGGCAGGCATGGCCGTCGCCGTAAGGATTCACCGCGTGGGCCATGGCGTCGTAGGCGCTCTTGTCCCGGATCAGCCGCTCCGCCATGGTGACGATGTCATCCTGTATCACGCCGCAGAGCTTCACGGTCCCGGCCTCTACCGCCTCCGGCCGCTCCGTCTCCCGGCGCATCACCAGCACCGGCTTGCCCAGGGCAGGGGCCTCCTCCTGGAGACCACCGGAGTCTGTCAGCACCAGATAAGACCGGGCCATAAGGTTATGCATCTCGTCCGCCGGCAGCGGGTCGATGAGATGGACCCGGGGCGCGCCCCGAAGATAGGTGTCCACTGCTTCCCGCACCACCGGGCTCAGGTGCACCGGGTACACCAGCTCCACGTCCCGGTTCTCCTCGGCGATCTGCCGCAGGGCCAGCATGATGTTCTTCATCGGCTCGCCATAATTCTCCCGCCGGTGGCAGGTAACAAGAACGATCTTCTTCTCCCCATAGGGCAGCTGATTCAGCTCCTCTGTGGAAAAGCGGTAGTCCGGCCGGACCGTGGTCTTCAAAGCGTCGATGACCGTGTTGCCGGTGACGAACAGCCCCTTGGTAATACCCTCCCGCTCCAGGTTGGCCCGGTTGTTGGCGGTGGGACAGAAATACAGGTCCGCAATGGCGGACACCAGCTTCCGGTTCATCTCCTCTGGAAAGGGAGAATACTTGTCATAGGTTCGCAATCCTGCCTCCACGTGCCCAACGGACACCTGATGGTAAAAGGCTGACAGGGCACCGGCAAAGGTGGTGGAGGTGTCCCCGTGAACCAGGATCATATCCGGCTTCAGGGCGTCGATGGCCTCGTCCATGCCGGTGAGGCACTTGCTGGTGATGGTGGACAGCGTCTGCCGGGGGGTCATGATGTCCAGATCCCAGTCCGGCTTCACCTGAAAGACCTCCAGCACGCTGTCCAGCATCTGCCGGTGCTGGGCGGTGACGCAGCAGAGGCTCTCGATCCCCTCCCGATTCGCCAGCTCCTGCACCAGGGGGCACATCTTGATGGCCTCCGGCCGGGTGCCGAAGACGCTCATGATCCGCAGCTTTTCCATTTACTTCTCCTCCGTCTTTCCATCATCCTCCGGCTTGTCCGTTGGATGATGGCCGTGGTGGCCGTGCTCCTTCAGCTCCTCCAACTCTTCGTGCAGCTCCTCCTTGACCTCCTTGGGGAACACCACCCGGGCGGCCACCACTGCCACGATGCACAGCACCAGGAACAGCAGCATGGCCCGGCCCTCCCCGCTGGTAGTCAGCACCACGGCGCTCAAGCCCAGGATGGCAGAGATCACGTACAGAGTAGCCACCGCCTGCTTCTGGTTCAGGCCCATGTCGATGAGCCGGTGGTGGATGTGGCTCCGGTCGGCGTGCATGGGGCTCTGGCCGTGGGCGATGCGGCGGATGAAGGCAAAGGCGGTGTCAAAGATGGGCAGTCCCAGAATCAGGAATGGCACCGCAAAGGAGATGATGGCATAGAACTTGAACAGGCCCTGGATGGACATGGTGGCCAAAATGTAGCCCAGGAAGGTGGCGCCGGTGTCGCCCATAAACATCTTGGCGGGGTTCATGTTGTAGGGCATGAAGCCCACGCAGGCCCCCACCAGGGCCGCCATCACCACAGCCACCTGAAACTGCCCGCCAATGAGGGCGATCACCAGCACTGTGGTGGCGGAGATGGCGGAGACGCCGTTGGCCAGGCCGTCCAGGCCGTCGATCAGGTTCACCGCGTTGGTGATGGCAACAATCCAAAGCACCGTCAGGGGCACGGAGAGATTTCCCAGCACCCAATAGGGATTGTCCGAAAAGACGTTGGGGTTGGAAAACGCCTGGATCACCACGCCGTGGGTGGCGGGGATCAGGGCGGCCACGATCTGCACCACAAATTTCAGCAGCGCCGGCAGGGCCATGATGTCGTCCACCACGCCCAGCACCACGATGATAACGGCTCCCAGCAGGATGCTGCGCATCTCGGCCGTGATCTCCACAAACAGCAGGATGCTGACCATGAAGCCGATAAAGATGGCCAGCCCCCCCAGCCGGGGAATAGGAGTCTTGTGCATCCGGCGGGCGTCCTTGGGTACGTCGATGGCCCCCACCTTGTAAGCAAAAGTCTTGACGATGGGCGTCATCAGAAAGCTGACGACCAGCGCCACCAGCAGCGCCAGCAGCGTATAGGCGATCAGCCGGTTTTCGATCAACATGATGTCTCCTCCATCACCGGGGCAGGAAGCCCACCTTTTTATAGACCTTGTTCAGGGTCCGGTTGGCTACATAGGCCGCCTTCTCCGCACCGGCGCGGTAGACGCTCTCCAGATAGCTCTTGTCCGCCAGCAGGCGTTCCGTCTCCTCCCGGATGGGCCGCAGCAGCTCCACCACGGACTCACCCACCGCCTGCTTGAAGTCGCCGTAGCCATGGCCGGCGAACTCCTGCTCGATGGTCTCAAAGCTCTTGCCGGTGGCCACGGCGTAGATCTGCATCAGGTTGGACACACCGGGCTTGTCGGCCGGGTCAAAGCGGACGCAGGCCTCGGAGTCCGTCACGGCCTTCTTGAACTTGCGCAGGATGTCCTCCGGCTTTTCCAGCATGTAGACGCAGCCGTTGGGGTCCTTGTCGGATTTGCTCATCTTCTTTTCCGGGCTGGTGAGGCTCATGACCCTGGCGCCCACCTGTGGGATATAGGGATCCGGCAGCTTAAAGGTATCACCGTAGATCCCGTTGAACCGGGTGGCGATGTCCCGGCAGATCTCCACGTGCTGCTTCTGGTCGCCGCCCACCGGCACCAGGTCTGCCTGGTACAGCAGGATGTCGGCGGCCATCAGGGCCGGATAGGTGAAGAGGCCGGCGTTGATGTTGTCGGCGTTCTTGGCGGACTTGTCCTTGAACTGGGTCATACGGCTGAGCTCGCCGAACATGGTGTAGCAGTCCAGTACCCAGCCCAGCTGGGCGTGGGCAGGCACGTGGGACTGGACGAACAGCACGTTTTTCTCCGGGTCCAGGCCGCTGGCAATGTAGGCCGCCACCTGGGTCAGGGTATGCCGCCGCAGCTCAGCGGGCACCTGCCGCACTGTGATGGTGTGCATGTCTGCCAGCATGTAGTAGCAGTCATATTCGTCAGCCAGAGCCGCCCAGTTCTTGATGGCCCCCAGATAGGAACCCAGGGTCAGGTCGCCGGAGGGCTGGATGCCGCTCAGGATTCGTTTTTTCTGTACTTCGTTTTCCATTTTGTATCCACCTCAAATACTCAAGCTGCCAGGCATCTCTGCCGGATGGCGGCCGGTTTTCCTTATATCGAGATAACTATTATATTATACCATACAACATTATTCTGTGCAATCTTTGATTGCGCTCCCAGACGTTGCGTGTTACAATACCCCCATAACCGCAGCTGCTCTGCAAAGAGGAGGGATGGGACGTGCTCCCCAAAATCGGAATCCTGTGCGCCGGAGATGAGGAGCTCGCGCCGTTCCTGCCTCTTCTGGACAGGCGCTCCGTCCGCCGGCAGGCCATGCTCACGATCCACGAGGGATGGATCTCCAGCGTTCCTGCCGCCGCTCTGTACAGTGGTGTCTGCAAGGTCAATGCGGCCATCGCTGCCCAGGTCCTCATTGACAGCTGCCGGGTGGAAGCCATCATCAATGCGGGCACAGCAGGAGGCATCGACCCATCCATCTCCATCTTTGATACCGTCATCAGCACAGAGACCGCCTATCACGATGTAGCTGAGGATATTCTCACGGAGTTCCATCCCTGGATGGACTCCATCTGGTTCCCGGGGGACCCCTTCCTGCTCTCCTTGGCCACCCAGGCGGCCCAGGACTCCGGCCGCCCCGTCCGCTTCGGGCGGATGGTGACCGGAGAAGCCTTTCTCTCTGGCCCTGGGACAGAGGCCGTGCGGTCCGCATTTCACCCCCTTTGCGCGGATATGGAATCCGCGGCCGTTGCCCATGTCTGCCATGCAAACGGCATCCCATTCCTCTCCATTCGCACCATCACCGATTCGGCCGACCGATCCGCCGCCGCCTGCTTTGAGGAAAACTGTCGCCGGGCTTCTGAAATCGCAGCCCAGGTGACCCACGCCCTGTTGAAACGCCTGGCCGTCAGCGAGTCCTGCCCGATTGCAAAAGGAGAACTGCCATGACGCATTTCTGTACCTGCCAAAACACCGCCTGCCGCTGCCATCCCTCCAACCATAGCCAGGGGTGCGACCTGTGCATTCAGAAAGAGCTGCGCAAGGGCGAGATCCCCAGCTGCTTTTTCAATCTGGTGATCCGACCCGGGGAGACAGTGGAGGATTGTACCATGGCGGCCTTCGCCCGACGGGTGCTGGAGCGGGAGGCGGAGATGGCCGCCTCTGATAAACAGTAGCTGACCCCGGACAGAAAAACGGAGGGAGCGCATCGCGCTCCCTCCGCCTTCTTTTCAAAAACAGGGTCCGGGGCAGGCTCAGGCCTTGTGGTCGCAGCCCAGCACGTCCACGATCTTGTGGGACACCAGCTCCTTGATGGCGGCGCGGGCGGGCTTCAGGTACTCGCGGGGATCGAACTTGTCGGGGTGCTCCGCCATGAACTTGCGGATGGTGCCGGTCATGGCCAGACGCAGGTCGGAGTCAATGTTGATCTTGCACACGGCGCTACGGGCAGCCTTGCGCAGCTGCTCCTCGGGAATGCCCACGGCATCAGGCATCTTACCGCCGAATTCGTTGACCATACGGACGAACTCCTGGGGCACGGAAGAGGAGCCATGAAGCACAATGGGGAATCCGGGCAGGCGCTTCACGACCTCGTCCAGGATATCAAAGCGCAGGGGAGGCGGAACCAGCTCGCCCTTCTCGTTGCGGGTGCACTGGGCGGCAGTGAACTTGTAAGCGCCGTGGCTGGTGCCGATGGCGATAGCCAGGGAGTCGCAGCCGGTCTTCTCCACGAACTCCTGGACCTCCTCGGGATGAGTGTAGTGGGACTCCTCGGCAGAGACCTTCACATCGTCCTCGATGCCGGCCAGAGCGCCCAGCTCGGCCTCCACAACCACGCCGTGGTCGTGGGCGTACTCGACCACCTTCTTGGTGATTTCAATGTTCTCAGCAAAGGGCTTGCTGGAGGCGTCGATCATGACGGAGGTAAAGCCGCCGTCGATGCAGCTCTTGCAGGTCTCAAAGTCAGGGCCGTGGTCCAGATGCAGGGCGATGGGGATGTTGGGGCACTCGATGACGGCCGCCTCCACCAGCTTCACCAGATAGGTGTGGTTGGCGTAGGCCCGGGCGCCCTTGGACACCTGGAGAATCAGGGGAGCCTCCAGATCCCGGGCGGCCTCGGTGATGCCCTGGACGATCTCCATATTGTTGACGTTGAACGCGCCGATGGCATAGCCGCCGTCGTAGGCTTTTTTGAACATTTCGGTCGTGGTAACCAGTGCCATAAGATCAACTCCTGTTCATTTATTTGTCCCGCTCTCCCACATCGGCCGACAGGTCCGATCCCGGTTGTCAAAAAACGCCGATTCAAAAGAACGAAAACGATTTTCCCTTATGATAATATCACAAGATTTTTAAAATGCAAGTATTTACAATTCTTTTTTTGAATGATATGATGAAAGAAAGCATCCCGAAACCAAATCTGAGGAGGATTTTTCCATGAGTGAACTGAAAGGCGCCTGCATTTTCGGCCAGTCCGGCGGCCCTACTTCCGTCATCAACGCCAGTGCCTACGGCGTCATCGCCACGGCATTGAAGAACCCCAGCATCACCCGCGTCCTGGGCGCAGAGCACGGCATCAAGGGCGTTTTGAACGACCGGCTGTTTGATATGGGCCAGGAGGACCCGGCAGAGCTGGAGCTGCTGAAATACACCCCCTCCTCTGCCCTGGGCTCCTGCCGGTACAAGATGGCGGACCCGGATGTGGATGACACCGACTACAAGCGGATTCTGGAGATCTTCAAGAAGTATGACGTCCGCTACTTCTTCTACAACGGCGGCAACGACTCCATGGACACCTGCAACAAGATCAGCAAGTACATGCAGAAGGTCGGCTATGAGTGCCGCGTGATGGGCGTGCCCAAGACCATCGACAACGACCTGTTCGGAACCGACCACTGCCCCGGCTTCGCCTCCGCCGCCAAGTATATTGCCACCAGCTGCATGGAGGTCTATCAGGATGCCCGGGTGTATGACACCGGCATGGTCTGCATCATTGAGATCATGGGCCGCCACGCCGGCTGGCTGGCTGGCGCCGCCGCCCTGGCCACCGCCTACGGCGCCGGCCCTGATCTGGTGTACCTGCCCGAGGTGGACTTCGACATGGATCAGTTCCTGGCCGACGTGGAGCGCATCTACAAGGAAAAGGGCAACTGTATGGTGGCCGTCTCCGAGGGCATCCACTACGCCGACGGCTCCTTCGTCTCTGAGGCCAAGACCTCTGCCACCGACGGCTTCGGCCATGCTCAGCTGGGCGGCCTGGCCTCCCTGCTGGCCCAGGTGGTCAAGGAGAAGACCGGCGCCAAGGTCCGGGGCATCGAGCTCTCCCTCCTCCAGCGGTGCGGTGCCCACCTAGCGTCCGAGACCGATATCGAGGAGGCCGTCATGAGCGGCAAGGCCGCTGTGGAGAACGCCGTCAATGGCATCACCGACAAGATGGTGGGCTTCGAGCGCAGCTATGAGGACGGCCAGTACGTCTGCAAGACCAAGCTGCTGCCCCTGACCGATGTGG